>ERZ808240.1872-NODE-1872-length-24628-cov-5.064258_pt1 | contig 24628 bp, 14 predicted proteins | sample MGYA00521084_ERZ808240 | MGnify/ENA primary metagenome ERZ808240 (study PRJEB31516, sample SAMN03275571) | gut metagenome | biome: mammalia-associated habitat; material: feces | host: Papio cynocephalus | place: Kenya | collected 2012-08-06 ... | reverse complement strand
AGACTGGGAATGCGCCTGCGGCAAGTACAAGCGCGTCCGCTTCAAGGGTATCGTGTGCGAGCGCTGCGGTGTCGAGGTTACCCGCAGCAAGGTTCGCCGCGAGCGCATGGGCCACATCGAGCTCGCCGCTCCGGTGAGCCATATCTGGTATTTCAAGGGCTCCCCGAGCCGCTTGGGCTACCTGCTCGACATTCCGCCAAAGGAACTGGAAAAGGTCCTGTACTTCGCCAGCTCCATCGTGACCTGGGTCGATGCCGAGGCTCGCGACGAAGACGTCGATGAGCTGCGCGACGAGCTCGCCGCCGACCTGGAAGAGCTCGATGCCGAGCGCGACCGTCTGGTCGAGGCCACTCGCCGCCTGTCCACGGAATACGTTCCCGAAGACGACGAGTTCGCCGACGAGATCGACGACGACGAGCGCATGGAACCCGACGAGGTCGAGGCCGAAATCGCCGACATCTATGACGAATACAACGAGCGCAAGGCTCTGCGCAGCGAGGCGTTCGACGCGTTCTTGAAGATCGTGCCGAAGCAGCTCATCCCCGATGAGGCGCTGTACCGCGAGATGCGCATGAACTACAGCGACTACTTCCATGGCGGAATGGGCGCCGAGGCTGTGCGCGACCTGCTCGACGACATGGACCTGGAAGCCGTTGCTGAAGAACTGAAAGAGACGATCGAGAACGGCAAGGGCCAGAAGCGCGCCAAGGCCATCAAGCGCCTGAAGGTCGTTGACGCCTTCCTGAAGAGCGACAACAAGCCTTCCGATATGATCCTTGACGTTATTCCGGTCATCCCGCCCGACCTGCGCCCCATGGTGCAACTCGACGGCGGCCGTTTCGCCACCAGCGACTTGAACGACCTGTATCGTCGCGTGATCAACCGCAACAACCGCCTCAAGCGCCTGCTCGATTTGGGTGCGCCCGAGATCATTGTGAATAACGAGAAGCGCATGCTTCAGGAGGCCGTCGACTCCCTGTTCGACAACGGCCGCCGCGGCCGCCCCGTTACGGGCCCGGGCAACCGTCCCCTGAAGTCGTTGTCCGACATGCTGAAGGGCAAGCAGGGCCGCTTCCGCCAGAACCTGCTGGGCAAGCGCGTCGACTACTCCGGCCGTTCGGTTATCGTCGTCGGCCCGCAGCTGAAGATTCACCAGTGCGGCCTGCCGCAGCAGATGGCTTTGGAACTGTTCAAGCCCTTCGTCATGAAGCGCCTGGTCGAGCTTGAGTACGCCGCCAACATCAAGGCTGCCAAGCGTGCCGTCGATCGTGGCGCCAGCTACGTGTGGGACGTTCTGGAAGAAGTCATCGTCGACCACCCCGTGCTGCTGAACCGCGCACCTACCCTGCACCGCCTGGGCATTCAGGCCTTTGAGCCGGTGCTCGTCGAGGGCAAGGCCATCAAGCTGCACCCGCTGGTCTGCACCGCGTTCAACGCCGACTTCGACGGCGACCAGATGGCTGTGCACGTGCCGCTGGGCAATGAAGCCCAGGCCGAGGCTCGCGTGCTCATGCTGTCTGCCAACAACATCAAATCCCCGGCTCACGGCCGCCCGCTGACCATTCCTACGCAGGACATGATCATCGGTATGTACTTCCTCACCTCGGTTCGCGAAGGCTTCCCGGGCGAGGGCCGCGTGTATGCCAGCACTAAAGACGCGCTCGATGCGTTCGAGGCCGGCACTGGTTTGGATATCCAGGCGAAGATTTCCGTGCGTGCTACGCGCGATTTCAAGCTTGCCAAGTCGTTCACCGACTTTGACGTCGTTAAGGCCGGCGAGCGCTTCGAAACCAGCATTGGCCGCATCATCTTCAACAATGTGCTGCCCGAAGACCATCAGTTCGTCAACTACGTTGTGAACAAGAAGGAAATCGGCCGCCTCATTGAAGAGTGCTCGAACCGCTATGACGTGTCCGAAATGCCGGCCATCCTGGACGGCTTGAAGAACGCCGGCTACCATTACGCCACCAAGGCGGGCATCACGGTGTCGATTTTCGACGCTACCATGCCGCCGAACAAGGCCGAGCTGCTCGCCGCTGCCGACGCTAAGGTCGACGCGATTGACGAGGACTACGAGATGGGCCTCATGAGCCCCGAAGAGCGCCACAAGCAGGTCGTCGACATCTGGAACGACACCACCGAGGAAATCGGCGAGGCTATGGCCGCGAACTTCGACCAGTACAACCCCATCTACATGATGGCCGACTCTGGTGCTCGTGGTAACATCAAGCAGATTCGTCAGCTGGCCGGTATGCGTGGCCTGATGGGCAACACGAAGGGCGGCACCATCGACCGCCCGGTTAAGTCGAACTTCCGCGAGGGCCTGTCGGTTTTGGAATACTTCATTTCGACGCACGGCACTCGTAAGGGCATGACCGACACCGCTCTGCGTACCGCCGACTCGGGTTACCTGACCCGTCGTCTGGTCGACGTCGCGCAAGACGTCATCGTGCGCGAGATCGATTGCGGCACGCCCGAGGGCGTTCCGTACCCGCTGCACAACGACAAGGGCGAGCTGGACGAGAACCTCATCGGCCGCTGCCTGCTCGAGGATACGGGCGATCTGCTTGCGGGCGACTACATTACCAGCATGGACGAGCTGAAGGCCTTCGAGGCTGCCGGTATCGACACGGTTGTCATTCGCACGGTTATGACCTGCCACGCCGAGCATGGCGTGTGCCAGAAGTGCTACGGCTGGGACTTGGCCACGGGCCGTCCGGTGAACATCGGCACGGCGGTCGGCATTATCGCGGCTCAGTCTATTGGCGAGCCGGGCACGCAGCTGACCATGCGCACGTTCCACGCCGGCGGCGTTGCGGGCGACGACATTACGCACGGCCTGCCCCGTGTTACCGAGCTTTTCGAGGCTCGCAAGCCTAAGGGCCAGGCGGTCCTCGCTGAAATCGCAGGTACCCTGCAGATTACCGGCGACAAGACCACCAAGACGCTCACCGTGCACGATACCGAGGGCAACTTCCGCGAGTACGTGGTTTCGGCTCGCGCGCAGATGCTTCCCGGCATCATCGACGGTTGCGCCGTGAAGGTTGGCCAGCAGCTCACCAAGGGCTCTGTGAACCCGCACGACTTGCTGCGCCTCACCGACCCGAATACCACGCTGCGCTACATCGTTGCCCAGGTCCAGGACGTGTACGTGTCCCAGGGCGTAGACATCAACGATAAGCACATCGAGGTCATCGCGCGCCAGATGCTGCGCAAGGTCGTGGTTATGGAAGCCGGCGATTCCGAGCTTCTGCCCGGTCGCCAGGTGAACCGCCACGAGTTCGAGCGCGTTGCCAACGAGCTTATCGCCGAAGGCAAGCAGCCTCCCGTGGGCCAGCCTCTGCTGCTGGGCATCACGAAGGCTTCGCTGGCCACCGATTCGTTCCTGTCGGCCGCATCGTTCCAGGAAACCACCAAGGTTCTTACCGACGCCGCGATTGAAGGCAAGACCGACGTGCTGGCTGGCCTGAAAGAGAACGTCATCATCGGCAAGCCGATTCCGGCCGGCACGGGTCTTCCGCGCTACCACAAGGTCGGCCTCACCTATAAGGGTGCCCCCGTGCATCCCGAGGGCGAGGAGCAGTTGCCCGATTACGCTCCGAGCGAGCTTCGCGAAATCGAAGACCTGCTGCCTCAGCCGCAGGATTGGTCGCTCGACGAGAACTACATGGGCGGCTACGGCAGCTACTTCGGAGGCGGCAGCTTCCGCGGCGGCCGCGCCAACCAGCTCTCCGACGAAGACGCTCGCCTGTACCTGTACGACGATTTGGGAGTTTCGCAGCGCTGGGCCAACAAGTTCAGCGAGGCGGGCATCGAGACTGTCGGCGACTTGGTGGGCTACACCGAAGACGAGCTGCTGCGCATCGAGGGCATTGGCGCGAAGGCTCTCGAGGAGCTGAAGGCCGGCCTTTCCGAGCATGGCCTGAGCTATCTGATCGAGGATGACCTGTCGGCGTCTAACGACGACATGAGCCAACTGCTCGACATGGTGTTCAGCCCCGACGACACGGTGCTCATCGGTGGCGACAAGCCGGCCACCTTCAACACCGAAGGCGAGGAAATGCTGGGTGAGGCCTTGCCGCCGCGCAGCTACCATCGCGACCTCAGCGAGCTCGACGCCCTTCTGGGCGGCCTGGGTGACCTGGGCTTCGGTGAAACCAGCGAGAAGCACGAGGAAGAGTCCAACGCCGAGGACGACGCCGAGTAACCGCTCGCATATAAGGCTTTAAGAGAATGCCGCTCTGGGAACCCAGGGCGGCATTTTTTATGTTAGGGTTGACTGAAATCGGTTCGAAAGTTTGACCAGAAGTAGGGAAGGGTACGACCATGGCAAGCACGAGCGAACGCATCAAAGACCTCGCCGCGGGTATGGAGGCCGAAATCATTGCCGACCGCCGCTACTTCCATCAGCACCCCGAGGTGTCGCTTAAGGAAACCGAAACGGCGAACTCGCTGTGCCGTCGCCTGTCTGCCATGGGCATAGATTACGAGCGCATTCCCGGCAATGGCATCATCGCCACGATCAAAGGAACCGCGCCCGATGCCTACGACGTCGACGGCAACCCTCGCCGCCGCATCGCGCTGCGCAGCGACATCGATGCACTGCCCGTGACCGAACAGACCGGAGCGCCGTACGCTTCCGAAAAAGAAGGCGTCATGCATGCGTGCGGCCACGATTGCCACATGTCCATGTTGCTGGGCGCGGCGCGCATTCTGCTGCAGATGACCGACGAAATCCATGGCGAAGTGCGCTTGCTGTTCCAGCCGGCCGAGGAATGCTCGGTAGGTTCTCGCATGATGATCAAGCACGGCGCGCTTGATGGGGTCGACACCATTTACGGCACGCATATTTGGAGCGAGGTGGATGCAGGTACCATTTCGTGCGCGCCTGGCCAGCGCATGGCCAATACCGACTGGTTCCGCGTGGACATCGAGGGCGTGAGTGCGCACGGCTCCATGCCACATAAGGGCGTCGATGCCGTGGTTGTCGCGGCCGAAATCGTCGTGGCACTGCAAGTGCTGGTGAGCCGCGACGTTTCGCCGTTCGAGCCACTTGTCGTGACCGTCGGCGAAATACATGGCGGCGAGGCTCGCAACATCATGGCCGGCTCGGCTTATCTTACGGGCACGGTTCGCACGTGGAGCGATAAAACGCGCAAGGCCATGCCTCAGCGATTGGAGAAGCTGATTCAGCGTTCGGCGACCGCCTTCGGCGCGAAGGCGAAGCTCACCTATCAAGAAGGCAATGCGGGCCTCGCGAACGATAAAGCGTGCGCTGCGCGTGCCGAACGCGCCGTGGTGAAACTGTTCGGGGAAGAGGCCGTAAGCGACTACGAAGGCACGCTTGCCGGCGAGGATTTCAGCGAATACCTGAATGTGGTGTCGGGCGTGTTCGTGTTCCTGGGGTGCCGCAACCCCGATGTGGGTGCCATTCACCCGCAGCACAGCTGCTACTACACGGTTGACGAAAGCGTCCTGAAAAACGGCGCGGCCCTTGCCGCCCAATACGCCATCGATTTTCTGGCGGAATAATCAGTTGTGTGGGACACTTTCCCTGAGGAAAGTGTCCCACGGTTGGACTAGCAATAGAACAGCATGTCATCGTAGGTAGGAACGGGCCAATAGTCGCGAGCGACGATGGGCTCCATGGCGTCGACGGCCGCGCGCAGCGCGTCCATGGCGGGGCGCACTTTGTGGGCGTAGGCGTTGGCCTGCTCTTGGGAATCGGCGATGGCCTCGGTCGCCTCGTGCGCTTCATGCAGCGCGTCGAGCCCCTGGTAAATCGCATCGACGCCCTTGGTGAGAGTCGCCAGCTCGCGGCGCTCGTGATTCATGGGCGCATCGGGCATAGCGGCCGTCACCGTGGTAATGCCCTTGGCGATCTTCGTGGAATAGGCGCTGATCACCGGCAGATACGTGCGGCGCGCCATAACCTCCATGGTATTGGCCTCGATGTTCATGAGCTTGTTGTATTTCTCGAGTTTCACCTCGTAACGGCTGCGCGCCTCGACGTTGGACAGCACGCCCATCTCTTCGAACAAATCGAGGTTCTTCTGCGCCACGAAGCACGGCAGCGCGTCGGCGGTGGTGGGGAAATTGCACAGGCCCCGGCGAACGGCTTCCTCGTGCCATTCCTCGGAATAGCCGTCGCCCGAGAACAGGATGCGCTTATGCGCCTGCAGGCTTTGGCGCACCCACTCCAGCGCAGCATGCTCGAATTCCATATCGCCGCGGTTTTCCATAGCGTCGGCGAAACCCTTCAGCGACTTTGCCACGGCGGTATCGAGCACCATGTTCGCGTCGGACACGTTCACGCTGGAACCTGGCATGCGGAACTCGAATTTGTTGCCCGTGAATGCGAACGGGCTGGTACGATTGCGGTCGGTTGTGTCGCGCTCGAAGCTCGGCAGCACGTCAACGCCGAAGTCGAGCTGTTCGCGCAAGGTATGCGCCGCCTTCTCGCCGCTGGCAAGCGCATCGATGATGGACGAAAGCTCGTCGCCCAAGAAGATGGAGATGATCGCCGGCGGCGCCTCATGCGCACCCAGGCGATGGTCGTTTCCGCAGCTGGCAACGCTCATGCGCAGCAAGTCCTGGTACGTGTCGACCGCCTCGATAACGCAGGTGAGGAACACGATGAACTGCAGGTTCGCCTCGGGCGTGTCTCCGGGGTCGAGCAGGTTCTCGGCTTCGGTGCCGATGGACCAGTTGTTGTGCTTGCCCGAGCCGTTGATGCCTTCGAACGGCTTTTCGTGCTGCAGGCATACCAGGCCGTGATGACTGGCCAGAAGCTTCATCATCTCCATGGTGAGCAGGTTCTCGTCCACGGCGCGGTTCGCGTTGCAGTACACAGGCGCAAGCTCGTGCTGGCAGGGCGCCACCTCATTGTGCTTCGTTTTCGCGGCAACCGCGAAGCCCCACAGCACGTCGTCGAGCTCCTTCATGAACGAATTCACCGTGGGGCGAATGGCTCCGAAATAGTGCTCGTCAAGCTCTTGGCCCTTGCACGGCGGTGCGCCGAACAGCGTGCGGCCGCACACGATGAGGTCTTGGCGCTTCTCGTAGTCTTTTTCGGAAATAAGGAAATATTCCTGCTCGGTGCCCACGTTCACCGTGATGTGGCGCGGACGCTTGCCGAATAGCGCCAGCACGCGCTTGGCCTGCGCGTCGATGGCGGCCATGGAGCGCAAAAGCGGCGTTTTCTTGTCGAGCGCCTCGCCCGAATACGAGCAGAACGCCGTGGGCACGCACAGAACTTCATCTTTGATGAAGGCATAGCTCGTGGGGTCCCAGGCCGAATAGCCGCGCGCCTCGAACGTCGCACGCAGACCGCCATTTGGGAAACTGGACGCGTCGGGCTCGCCTTGCACCAGTTCCTTGCCCGAGAACTTCACGATGGCGGTGCCGTCGCCCACCGGGTCGATGAACGCATCGTGCTTCTCAGACGTAATGCCCGTCAACGGCTGGAACCAGTGCGCGAAATGCGTAGCGCCATGCTTGATGGCCCATTCCTTCATGCCGTGGGCCACTGCGTTGGCGACGTCCAGGTCGAGCGGCTTGCCCTCCTTCACCGTTTCCGAAAGCTTCTTGTACACGTCGGAAGGCAAATATTCCTTCATTACGTGGTCGGAGAAGACCATGGTTCCATAACGACTCGTGAGGTCGGCGTTCATGCAGGCTCCTATTCGGTTGCGCGTGCCGCGGAAACCAGACCGTGGCGTGTCTTCACAAAAGTTTCCGCTTTGTTACGAGAGCCATTCTAACCGCATGCGAGCACTTTCGCCGCCTAAAGCGCGCGAGCGGCAAAATCTATACGATTGGAAATCGCAGTGGGGCTGGGACAGCTTCTTCAGGGGCAGCTGTCCCAGCCGAGGAAGCTGTCCCAGGGACAGCTGCCCCTGAGGAAGGTGTCCCACAAGCTGTTCGCACTTTGCGTCAATGGTAGAATGTTGCGCAACGGGCGATGGCCCCTTTCTTTCTGCAAGCAAACGCGAGGTGACATATATGGGAATTCGTGCGGCGGCCGCTGTGGCGCTGGGACGCGCGGCCCGGTGGGGCGGCGAGACGTTCATGCATCGTTCGGCGGGCAACATTCCGGGCGCGATGGCGCTCAAAGTCGATCCGACCGTGCTCGTCGACTTGGCGAAAAAGGTTAACCCCGTGGCCGTCATCTCGGGCACGAACGGCAAAACCACCACCACGAATCTCGTGGCCGACTGCCTGCAAACTGCGGGCGTGCCGCTGTATTGCAACCGCGAGGGCAACAATCTGCAATCGGGCATCGTGACGTCGCTCATGCTTGCGCCCGATGCCTCGAAAGTCATCGACGCCGCCAGCGCCGCCCAGGCACCCGTGGGCTGCTTCGAGTGCGACGAGATGTATACCAAATACGTGCTGCCGCGTCTGCGCCCGCACTATTTCATGTTGCTGAACCTGTTCCGCGACCAGCTCGACCGCTTTGGCGAAATCGACCGCATCCAAGACACTATCGCCGAGGCGCTTGCGAAAACGCCCGAAACCACGTTCGTGTTCAATGGCGACGACCCGCTGTGCGCGGCCATCGCCGACCGCATTCCCAACAAATCGCTCGCGTTCGGCATCGCCAGCGACATGGGCCTTTCGGCCGACCGCATTTCCGACAGCCGCTTTTGCCAGAAGTGCGGCGGCGCGCTGCAATACGATTACGTGCATTATGGCCAGCTGGGCGCCTATCATTGCCCCGATTGCGGCTGGTCGCGCCCCGACCTTGCGTTCGCGGCCACGAATGTGCGCTTGGAAGATGACGGCTTCGCGTTCGACATCGACGGCCGCACGGTGCGCACGGGCCATACAGGCGCATACATGGTGTACAACGTGCTGGCGGCGTACGCCATTTCTAAGCTGTCGAATATCGTGAGTTTCGAGAACTACCAATCGTCGGTGAGCGAGTACCGCCCCACGAACGGTCGTTTGCAGACGTTCGACCTGGGCGAACGCATGGTTATGACGAACCTTGCGAAAAACCCGACGGGCTTCAACCAAAACATTCGCATCGTGCTGAACGAAAAGGGCCGCGTGCTGGCGCTGTTCGTCAACGACAACGATGCCGATGGCCACGACGTGTCGTGGTTCTTCGACATCGATTTCGAGCGTTGGTCGCACATTGACGGCCTGCGTGCGTTCGTGGGCGGCACGCGCGCGAACGATATGCAGGTGCGCCTGAAGTACGCTGGCATTCAAGCCGAAATCGTTCAGAACGTCCAGAATGTGCTGGACGCCACCGACGCCGCCGATGGCAAGGTGTATATCATCGCGAACTACACGGCGCTGCCGACGGTGCGCCGCGAGCTCGAAGGTATGCAAGCTGCTGCGAAGGGGGAGGAATAGGCCATGGTCGATTCGCTGAAATGGGCGCATATGCCAGCCGTGCGCAATGACGTGAGGCCTCTTGTCATCGTGCATCTGTTTCCCGAGCTGCTGAATCTGTACGGCGATGGCGGCAACGTCATCGCGCTGACGCGCCGCCTGCAATGGCGCGGCCTGCCGGTCGAGGTTCGCGAAGTGGGCATGGGCGACGCCATGGACTTTTCCCAGGCCGACATCGTGTTCATCGGCGGCGGGGCCGACCGCGAGCAGCTTATCGTGAAAGACGCCATGGCCAACAAGAAGGCCGAGCTTTCGGCCTACGTGGCTGACGGCGGCGTGCTGCTTGCCGTGTGCGGCGGCTACCAGTTCTTGGGCCACAGCTACGCCATGGACGACGTGGTGGTCGAGGGCTTGGGCATCGTCGATATGGAAACGGTGCGCGGCGAAGGGCGCCTCATCGGCAACGCCGTTATCCAAAGCGACATCTGCGACATGCCCATTGTTGGATTCGAGAACCACGGCGGGCGCACCACGCTGGGCGCGGGCGCCAAGCCGCTCGGACGCGTGCTGGGCAAAACTTTCGGCAACAACGGCGAAGACGGCTTCGAGGGCGTGCATCAGGGCAACCTGATCGGCACATACCTGCACGGCCCCCTTTTGCCCAAAAACCCGCATGTGGCCGATTACTTGCTGGCGCGCGCGTACGAGCGCCGGGGCGATGCGGTTGAGCTTCTGCCGCTCGACGATGAGATAGAGCTTGCTGCCAATCGCGTCATGGCCCAACGTTTGGGCGTGCTGTAAAATAAAAATTCACGATTTTCGCAATTTAGAAGGAATATCCCATGGATAAGCTTCCTGAAAGCGATACGCCAGACGCGGCGTCGTACGAGTACGCGCGTGTTGCGCGCGAGCTCTCGACATATCTCGATGAGCTTGCCCATGGTTCGACCGCGCACAAGCCTTGCGTCGACGGCGCTCCGGCCGACATGCGCAGGGTGGTGAAAAACGCCGAATGGCTGGGCGATTTGATGGATGATGAACGCGCCCAGGCTCGTGACCTCGCCAAAGGCAGGCCATCGACGGTGCACGATGCAATAAGCGACAACCCGCTTACCGAATCGTTTGGCGACATCCGATCGAACCTCGCGGCTCTCTATGCCATGGCGAATGATGCCGTGGCCGGCGATTTCGATAACATTTCCGTCGAGGGAAAAAACGAGTTTCTGACGCGCATGGGAAACGCCCTGGATATTTTGCGCGAGCAGCGTCGCAACCTTGAGCGAAGCGCATATTCCGACGCCCTTACCGAGCTTGGCAACCGTGCGGCGTTCAACAGGGACATGGATCGCCTGTGGGAGCTGGAATGCCCCCATGTCATGGCGTTCATCGATATCGATGGCCTGAAATACTGCAATGATAATTTCGGGCATTTCGAAGGTAACCGCTATATTCTCGAAGTCGCCGACCATCTTCGTCTGCATAAGAAGGCGAGCGAAAGTTTGTATCGCTTGGGCGGCGATGAGTTCGTGCTGCTCTCGATCGATGCGAGCGAAGAGGAACTAGGTGAGCGGCTCGAGGCATGCCGCGATTCGTTGCAGGACAACCATGCGGTCGACGAGGTGTTTTCCTATTCATTCAGCTTCGGCTGCGCGTACGCCGATCCGAAATCGGGCGATACGCGAACGCAACTCATGGTTGATGCTGACAAGCGCATGTATAGCTATAAGCTGCTGCACGCGTCGAACGTGCGCCATACGTCGCCCCTGCCTCCCATCGACGACCACCAGGGGATACAAGACAAAATCTTTCAGGCCATGGCGGAAACGGCCGAAGGGCGCTATCTGTTCATCTGCGACATCGATTCCGACATGTCTCGATGGTCGCGCAACGCTGTGCGCGATTTCGGACTTCCCGCCGAGGCGATGCGCCATATGGGCGAAGTGTGGGCGGCCCACGTGCATCCCGAAGACCGCGACGCCTGGAGGGCCGAGATAGGCGAGGTGTTCGCCGGCACTAAGCATCGCCATGCCATGAGCTACCGCGCAAAAGACGCGAGCGGGCGTTACGTCATGGTTACGTGCACGGGCGTTCGGATCGACGCTGCCGATGATGCGCCGGCGCTTTTCGTGGGCACCATCATAAACCGCAACGTGTCCGACGGCACCGATCCCGCGACTGGCCTCGACGACGTGCGAGCGCTTGCCCAGGCTATCGATGAGCGCCGAGTGGCTCATGCGTGCGCAAGTTTCGTAGCCGTGCGCGTGGGCGGCATTGCCGAAATCAATTCGACGCACGGCTACGAGGCGGGCAATGGCGCGCTTATGCAGCTGGCCGATCGCATGCTTTCCAGAATGGGCGAGGGCGGCAAGCTGTACCGTTCATACGGGCTGCAGTTCGTCGCGATGCTCGACGACTGCGACGAGGGCTCCGTCGAACGTCTTGCCGGCGCCTTTCGGGAAGCGCTTGCCGCGCCTGTGCACGTGCAGGGTCTTGGCATCGCCTTGCCGGTGGCGTTGGCTACGCTGCGCTGTGACAGCGTGAGCGCTCAGCCCCTTTCGATTCTCTCGCAAATCAATAGGCTCGTTGATGCTCGAGTGCGTGCCATTGCCGAGGCGCGGCCGGAACATCGCTCGTTCATGTGTCTCGCGGAAAACAGCGTGACATGCGCGAACACTACGGACAGCCTTACCGGTTTGCCGCGGGCGAGTGAGTTTTTGCGCCAGGCCACCGAACGCTCTCACAGCGATCCGATGAGGCGGTATTGCATCGCGTGCATCGACTTGGGCCAAATGCGCATTTTCAATGAATGGTACGGCCGTGCGAAGGGCGACGCTCTTCTGGCCGAGGTCGGAAGAGCGTTGGGTTCCGCCTGCGCCAGAATTGGTGGCTGTGCGGGCTATTGGGGGCAAGACGACTTCACGGCGTTCATCCCCAACAGCGCCGACGCCGTCGACTCGCTGTACGACCGTATTGAGGAAATTGTTGCGTCGCACGACGATTCCATTGGCTTTTTGCCGGCTGTGGGCGTATGTCCGCTCGAGTACGGCGCCGATGTGGGAATCGCCGATTACGACAAGGCTAAGTTCACGCTTGATCAGGCGCGTTCCAGTTTCAAGGAGCGCGTGAGATATTTCAAGCCGCAAGACTACCGCCAAAGCGAGGAAGACCATCTTTTGCTTGCGGAATTCCAACATGCGCTGTCATCTCGAAGGGTGTTCTTCCAGGTGCAGCCGCAATGCGACATCGTGACCGGCCGAATCGTCGGCGTCGAGGCACTTGCGCGTTGGCGCCGCGCCGATGGGTCGTACTTGTCGCCTGCCGTATTCGTGCCGCTGCTTGAACGCTCGGGCTTCGTGGCACTGCTCGATCGCCATATCTGGGACCAAGTTTTCGCATGGATCGCTTCGTGTCTCGAGCGCGGCATGAACGTCGTGCCCGTGTCCATCAACGTGTCGCAAATCGACATCATCTCGTTCGATGTGGCCGAATGCCTCGATAGGCTTGTCGATCGCTATCGCGTTCCCTCCCATTTGGTGAAGGTCGAGATTACCGAAAGCGCCTATGCGGGCGACGACGAAATTGTGCAAAGGCTTACGAACCGCTTGAAAGCGTTGGGCTTCACGGTATTCATGGACGATTTCGGCAGTGGCCAGTCGTCGCTTTCCATGCTGAAGAACATTGTCGTCGACGTGGTGAAGCTCGATGGCAACTTTATGAGGCCAGGAAATGCAAAAAACGCGATTGGCGGCAATATCGTCGAGTCGGTCGTCGATTTGGTCCACTCCATCGACTTGCCGATTGTCGTCGAGGGGGTTGAAACCGAGCGGCAGGTCGAGTTCCTCAAAGGTCTGGGGTGCCGTTACGTGCAGGGCTTCTACTACTACAGGCCTATGGTTACAGCCGATTTCGAGGACATCCTCGGCAATGCGTCGAAAATTGACACCCGGGGCATTTTGCGACCGTCTGCCTTGGAACGGGCCGATTCTGCGGCAGGTCAGCGCCAAAGCGAGGAATAAGGCGTACACTGCAAGGCATGGCAGATTCGACGAAGGATATTGCATGGCCCGCCTAACTGAAGATGAAGCGTTGCTCGCGCATATTGACGATTTGCTCGAATCGCCCGATGCCGAAGCTCTTGCCGCCGCGCTCGCGCGCATGCGCACCGAGCAAGAGAAGCTCGAGCGCAAGGCGTACACCGATGCCCTTACGGGGCTTGGGAATCGTGAGAGCTTCAACCGAGCCATCGATGACGTGTGGCAGCGCAATGCGCCCGTCACCATGGCGTTCGTCGACATCGACAACCTCAAATTCTGCAACGACCACTTCGGCCACGAAGAGGGCGACCGCTATATTCTGCAGGCGTCGCTTCTGCTGAAGCTGAATTGCGAGCCGGGCGAGGGCCTGTATCGCATTGGCGGCGATGAATTCGTGCTGCTTTCCGAGCACGCGACCGAAGGCGAGCTGGCCGCGCGGCTCGAGGTGTGCCGCGATTTGCTGGTGAACAGCTCTTCGATGCTCGAGGGAATGACGTATTCCTACAGCTACGGCGTGTCGCACGCCGACCCCGCGTTGGGCGACACGAGCCGCCAAATGATGAGCGAAGCCGACAAGCGCATGTATGCCCACAAGCTTGCCAATGACGCAACGCCGCGTGGTCGCGCCATACAGGGGGCGTTGGGCCTGAAAGAGGGAACGCCGCTGGGCGAGCGCGTGTTCGAGGCGCTTTCTATGTTGAACGAGGGCCGTTACCTGTTCGTGTGCAACGTGGAAACGGGCCAGTCGCATTGGTCGGGTTCGGCAATGCGTGATTTCGGGCTGCCGTCCGAGCACATGAGCGATGCGTTGGAGAAATGGACCCGGCTCGTGCACCCAGACGACCGCGTGGCGTTCCGTGAAAGCACGGCGGGTCTCTACGATGGCGGCTCTCGCTTCCATGCGCTGCAATACCGCGTGCAAGATTCGCGCGGGGTGTACGCCATCTGCGACAGCCGCGCGTATCGAATCGATGGTTTGCCGGGCGAGCCGCCGCTGGTCGTGGGCGAAATCGTGAACCGTGGCGTGGCCGAGACGACCGACGCCGCCACGGGTCTGGGCACGAACAAGTCGCTGCTTATGGCATTGAGCGAATCGAAGCGCTCGGGCGGCGAAGTCGGCATTGTGGGGCTGCGCGTCGAAGGCGTGTCGCAGGTCAACGGGGCCGACGGCTATGAGGCGGGCGACCGCGTGCTGGCGACGTTGGCCGGCAATATCTTGTCGTTCACGCGCGGCAGGGCCAAGGCGTTTCGCGCCCGAGGCATGCAGTTCGCCGTCGTCGCCGACAATATGGACAAGGTCGCGTTCGACGCCTTCGCCAAAAGCCTGGTAAAAGACCTGAAGCAGCGCATGGAGGGCGATGCCGCGTTTCAAGGGTGCGACGTGCATTCCGCCCAGGTGCATTACCAGTGCGTCACGGTGCAGCCGGCGACCATCGTGCACGAGCTGTTCCGGCGCCTGCGCCCCGTGCGCCGAATTCGCAACGTCGCAGAGGCCGGCGGTGAACGCATCGATGGGCTCACCGGCTTGTATCGCGGGTCGGAATTCTTGCGCAAGGCGGCCGAATTCCGCAGACTGCGCCGCGGCAAGAAGTGGTGCGTTATGGCCATCGACTTAGGGCATTTGGCCATTTACAACGAATGGAACGGGCGCGACAAGGGCGACGCTTTGCTCGCCGAGGTCGGCAGCGCCTTGAAGGACATCGAAAACGAGCAGATCGCCATCAGCGGGTACTGGGGCCAAGACGATTTCAGCATGTTGGCGCCGTTTGAAAAGCCGATTATCCAGGAAATGTATGCCCGAGTGCGCGATGTCGTCGCGGCGCACGACGATTCCATCGGCTTTTTGCCGTCGGTGGGCATCTATCCGCTGGACAAAGACGAGCCTGTCGGCATCGATGAGCTTTCGAAGGCGATGTTCGCCGACAAGCGCGCCAAGCGCGATTTCAAGAACCGCATCGCCATGTTCCAGCCGGGCGAATACCATCGCAACGAGGAAGAACGCCACCTGCTCACCGATTTCCAGTTTGCGCTTTCCGAGCGCCGCGTGACGTTTTACGTGCAGCCGCAATGCAGCATCGAGACGGGAGAAATTGTGGGAGGCGAGGCGCTGGCCCGCTGGATCGAGCCGGACGGCTCGTTCGTCTCGCCTGCCGAATTCGTGCCCGCGCTCGAGCGCAGCGGCTTCATCGTGACGCTCGACAAATTCGTGTGGCGTTCGGTTATCGAATGGATTCGCGCGTGCCTCGACCGCAGCGAGCGCGTGGTGCCTATTTCGATCAACGTGTCGCGCGTCGACGTGGTGTCGTTCGATGTGGCGGGCTATTTGGATGGCTTACTTGCCGAATTTGACGTGCCTACGAAATACGTGAAGGTCGAAATTACCGAAACCGCCTACGTGAAAGAGCAGGCGGCGGTAGCGAGCCTGGTGGCCGATTTGCGTGCGCGCGGCATTCGCATTCTGATGGACGACTTCGGCAGCGGCGAAAGCTCGCTGGGCATGCTGAAGGATACGAGCATCGACGTGATTAAGCTCGATCGCAGCTTCATGCCAGTCGACGAGGGCGACGAGAAGGCCATCGGCATCGTTGCGTCGATGATATCCATGGCGCGCGTGCTTGGCCTACCCATTATCGTCGAGGGGCTCGAGACCGAAGGCCAGCGCTCCATCCTGCGGCGTTTCGGCGTAGGCTATGCGCAGGGCTTCCTGCTGCATCGTCCCATGCCCGCCGCCGATTTCGAAAAACTGCTGTAACTGGGACACTTTCCTCAGGGGAAAGTGTCCCAGCTTTGACCTAGGCGTTGCTAGTTTTCCCGTAACAATCCTTTAACACCTGCGCAAACGCCTGCGATGCTATTATTCCTGGTAATTGCGGCCCATATTTGCTTCGCCACACAAATATGGGCAAGACAGGGCGATTCTGACGAGGCAGATTGCTCTGAAGGTTCCGAGTCCTGCGAGCTAAGCGACCTTGTGGTTGTGTGTGAGCGGGCGAGGGTTCTGAAGGGCAAGGCGCCCGTCAGAATTGACCGTCAGGAGGAAACATGATCGATACCAAGCAGTATGTCATCAAGCAGATTGAAGAGCGCAACATTCGCTTCTTGCGATTGTGGTTCACCGATATCTTCGGCAATTTGAAAAACGTCGCCATCACGCCGTCCGACATCGAGGCGGCCTTTGAAGAGGGCATCGGTTTCGACGGCTCGTCCATCGAGGGTTTGGCGAGCCTGCAGAATTCCGACATGCTGGTGCATCCCGACCCTTCCACGTTTCAGGTGCTGCCGTGGCGCCCGAGCGACGATGGCGTGGCGCGCATGTTCTGCGATCTGCTTACTCCCGACGGCGCTCCCGCGGCCGGTGATTCGCGCCACATTCTTATGGAAACGCTCAAACGCGCGGGCGCTGCGGGCTATTCGGTGAACATTGGCACGGCGGTTGAATACTTCTGCTTCAAGAGCGACGAGGCTCCCCAGCCCATCCACAAGGGGGGCTATTTCGATTTGGCGCCGCTCGACAACGCCGCCGACCTGCGCCGCGAAACGGTGCTCACGTTGGAGAAGATGGGTATTCCCGTCGAATATTCCCATCACGAAGCTGCGCCCTCGCAGCAAGAAATCGACCTGCGCTTCTGCGATGCGCTTTCTGCCGCCGACGCCGTGGTTACCGCACGCCTGGTCATTAAGGAAACCGCGCATGCCCAAGGTCTGCACGCCACGTTCATGCCGAAGCCCATCGAAGGCCAGCCGGGCAGCGCCATGCACGTGCATCAGTCGCTGTTCGACGAGCACGGCAACGCGTTCGCCGACGAAAACGACCCCGACGGCATGGGCTTGTCGGCCGTCGCGAAAAGCTATATCGCGGGCCTTTTGAAATATGCGCCCGAATATATGCTGGTCACGAACCAGTACGTGAATTCCTACAAGCGCTTGGTGCCGGGCTTCGATGCGCCGCTGCACATCTCATGGGGCAACCGCAACCGTTCGGCGATGGTGCGCGTGCCGCGCTACAAGCCGGGCAAGCCCACCTCGACGCGCGTCGAGGTGCGAAGCGTCGATTCGGCCGCCAACCCGTATTTGGCCTATGCCGCCATGCTGGGCGCGGGGCTGAAAGGCATCGAGGAAGGTCTTACGCTCGGCGCCCCGGTAGAGAAGAACCTCTTCAACATTTCACGTGCCGAGCTCGATGATTTGGGGCTGAAGCTTTTGCCGCAAGACCTTTCGCAGGCGATCGACGCCTTCGAGAAATCCGAGCTCATGCATGAAATTCTGGGCGATCATATCTGCGACAACCTGGTTGCCGCCAAGCGCGCCGAATGGGAAGCGTATCGCACCCATGTAAGCTCGTGGGAAATCGATCGCTACCTGGCCAGGCTGTAAGGAGGCTCCGCCATGCATTCCAAGACCATTCTTGTTTCGTGCGGACGCACGATTACGCTTGAGCGCGCGTCCGCGTTGTTTTCGTCCATGGACGCCGAAGTCCGCGCGTTGAAGGTGCCGCCCGCCCAGGCGCTTTCGGCCGGCCACGGGCTGGGCATCGACCTGCTGGTGATCGACGACAGCGATGGCGGCTGCGATATCTCGGCCATCGAGGCCGAACTTGCCAGCGGCGGCGAGTCGTCGCTGTTCCTGGTGCTCGATGATTCGCGCATGAAATCGGTGCGGTTGCCCGTGCGCGTCACCAGCGATTTCGCGTGCAGCGGCGCGAGCGATGATGAAATAAAGCTGCGCTGCCGCCGCCTTCTGTGGCCGGGCGAAATGACGAGCGACGCCGACTTCATCCATGTTGGCGCGCTCACGGTGAACCTCGCCACGTATCAGGTGAAAGTCAACGGCGAGCCTGTCGACCTCACCTTCATGGAATACGCGCTGCTGTCGTTTTTGGTTACGCATCCCGGCCGCATCTATTCGCGCGAGGTGTTGCTTTCCCAGGTGTGGGGCTTCGACTACTACGGCGGCAGCCGCACGGTGGACGTGCACGTGCGACGCCTGCGCGCCAAGCTGGGCCCCGAAGTGGCGCAGCATATCGAAACCGTGCGCGGCGCTGGCTATCTCTGGCAGAATTAAGGTTGCGCCGTTCTGGTGGACGGCGCTAACCGCCGACGCTGCAAAGGCCCCTGGCGGCCGATTTGCCTTTCAATCGTCGATTGCGTACCGAACTGCGTAATCCGGCTTTGCCGGATGCGCCCGCTCGGGCGCGGGAGCGAGGCATTGAAAATGTCACTGGCATTTTCGATCAAGGCAACTCGGCTCGCCAGGGGCCTTTTGCTGATTTTTGGTGCGGGTGCGATAGCCCTCATTCGCTCGCACCCTGCTTTATTTCCTTTTTATTACCTCGATATTTCGCCCCTGTAACGCCCGTTTCGCGCTTGTTACGGCTCCGTTTTTCGACCGTTAACTTGCGCCGATGCTCCCGTTTCGCCCGTGTTTCCTTCCCATAATGGAGAAGTCATATCCATGGGGCGCGCAAAGCGCCGCGTGCGGAGAGGCCATTTCGGAAGACGGTTTCGCGAGCCACATTTCGGAAAGTCCAGGGGAACGGCCGCTCCGCAAACGGCAACCATCGCGCCCGCCGGAAGAAGGGAGCAATCATGTTTGATACGGGTACTACCGCATTCATGATTCTGGGCGCAATGCTGGTGTTCTTGATGACACCCGCCCTGGCATTTTTCTATGGCGGCCTTTCGCGTCGCAAGAACGTGCTGAACACCATGTTCATGTCCATCGCGGTTATCGGCGTGGTGGCGGTGCTGTGGATCGTCGCGGGCTGGTCGTTCGCATACGGCGGAGACGGGTCCATCCCGTTCTTCGGCGGTTTCGACCAGATTTTCTGCCAGGGGTTGCTCGACAACCTTCTGAACGGCGACGAGCTGGCGCTGTCGCACGACACCTATCCGGTGCTCGTTGACGTGGCGTTCCAGGCCGCGTTTGCCATTATCACCATCGCCATCATCACCGGCTCGCTTGCCGGTCGCATGAAGTTCGGCGCGGTGCTGGCGTTCGTTTCCATCTGGCTGTTGCTCGTTTACGCTCCGCTTGCCCACATGGTGTGGGGCGGCGACGGTTCGCTGATCGGCGATACCATCGGCGCGCTCGACTTCGCTGGCGGCGACGTCGTTCACATCTCTTCTGGTCTTACGGGCTTGATTTTGTGCGTGCTTTTGGGCAAGCGCCGCGGCTATGGCATGATGAGCTATCGTCCGCACAACATTCCGTTCGTGGTTTTGGGCGCTTCGCTTCTGTGGTTCGGTTGGTTCGGCTTCAACGGCGCTTCCGCCTTCGCTTCCGACGGCGTTGCCGCGCTGGCGTTCCTGAATACCATGGTTGCCCCGGCCGCTGCTATGGTTTCCTGGATGCTCGTTGAGCGCATCCGCACCGGCAAGGCGACGCTCGTCGGCGCTTGCACCGGCATCGTCGCCGGCCTGGTCGTCATCACCCCGGCTGCAGGCTTCGTGGATGTGTGGGCCGCTATCGTCATGGGCCTCATCGTTTCGCCCATCTGCTACTCGGCCATGGCGTTCCTCAAGCCCAAGCTCGGTTACGACGACGCGCTTGACGCTTTCGGCTGCCACGGTATCGGTGGTATGGTTGGCGGCGTGCTCACCGGCATCTTCTGCGTGCCCGACCTGTCTTGGACCGATTTCGGCGGTCTGCTGTACACCGGCGACCCCACGCTGCTCATCGCGCAGATCGAGGGCATCCTCATCACCATCGCCTTCGTTGCCGTGATGTCCATCATCATCGGCCTGGTCATCAAGGTCATCTTCAAGGGCAGCCTGCGCGTCTCTGCCGAGGAGGAGGCCGAAGGCCTCGACGCCCGCGAGCACGGTGAGAGCGCCTACCCCGCCTTCAACGGCCTTGACTAAATCTTTGGGAATTCGATTCGAATTGAAAGGAGCACGTCGATGAAGAAGATTGAAGCCATTGTGCGTCCGGCGAAGCTCGAAGCGCTCAAGGATGCATTCCTCGAGGCCGGCATTAAGGGCATGACTATCAGCCAGGTTCAGGGCTGCGGCAACCAGCACGGCTGGAAAGAGTACTACCGCGGCAGTGAAGTTATCGTGAACATGCTGCCGAAGATTATGCTCACGGTGGTCGTCGAAGACGACAAGGTCGATTCCACGGTGAAGCTGATCTGCGAGACGGCGCGCACCGGCGAGGTGGGCGATGGCAAGATTTTCGTATCGCCCATCGAGCAGGTCATCCGCATCCGCACCGGCGAGAGCGGCGTCGAAGCCGTGTAGATTGGTTATGCGCTAAACGCTCTAGGCATGTAACACGTATAGGTTGCGCCGTTCTGCCGAACGGCGCCAACCGCCGACGCTGCGCGGCAATCTGGCGGCCGGTTTGCGCCCGCTCGGGCGCTGAAGTTTGAGTTGAACATGCCATTAAGGCATGTTCAACATCGCTCGCGTACCGAAGTACGCGTCGCTCCCCTTTCAGGCCAATCCGACTCGCCAGATTACCGCTCGCTGACTTTAGCGCGAACGAATCAGCCCCTTCCTTCAATAAGGAAGGGGCTTTCTTTGTGTCTATGTGCGAATATGGACAAAACGTGAACTGAATTTGTGGGCGGAGTGGGTTCGATATGGAGGGGCTTTCGCACCCTCTTGCGCGGCGGGGCCGCCCGTGCGTGTGATAAGATGGCACGGTTGTTTGCACGAATGGAAAGGTCGTCCCGTGTTTGGTATCGGTGGAACAGAGCTCTTCCTCATTCTCCTGTTCGGCTTCCTGATTTTCGGACCCGACAAATTGCCCGCCATCGCGAAAACCGTTGGCAAGGCGATTTCGAAGTTCCGCAGCGCCCAGGACGAAATGAATAAGGTCGTGAAGACCGAGATTTACGATCCCCTGACCGACGATTCCGTCAAAAACCCGATGGAACAAATCGATAAGGAAAACAAGCAGAAGATCGAGAAAAAAGAGTCGTTCGCGTCGCGCAAGGCGAAATACGACAAGGAACGGGCCGACAAAAAGAAGCGCGAGGCTGCGTCGGAAGCCGCCAAAGAGGTGCGCGCCGAGGCGGCGAAAGAGGCCGAAGCTGCCAAGGAGGCCAAGAAGGAGGCCGAGCGGGCCGCCGCCGAGGCAAAGCCCGTCGATGCCGCCGCTGGCGTGGCCGCCGCAACGGCCGCGAACGCTGCGCTGAACGCCGAGGCGGCAAAGGCCGTCCGGGCAGCATCGGCCGCAGGCGCAACCGCCGCCGACGCGAAAACGAAGGCCGAGCAACTGGCCGCTGCCACCAAGCCTGCCACCGTGCATGAAAAGGTGATGGCCGCGCGTCAAGAGGCCTCCGAAAAGGCCCAAGCCGAAACTGAGGCCGAGCGCGCCGCCGATGACGCGCTTGTCGATGAAATCATGGGCAGCGCGAAGCCTGCGAAAAAAAAGAAGCGCCGCCCGGCCGAAGCCGCCGAATCTGACGCGGCCCAGAAGGAGGAATAACCCATGCCTATCGGTCCGGCGCGAATGCCGCTTTTCGATCACCTGGGCGAGCTGCGCATGCGCCTGGTTCGCATCGTGGTGTCGCTGTTCATCGCTATGTGCATCTTCTACATGGCAACGCCTACCATCATCCAGTTCATGTGCCTTCCGGTGGCCGACTACCTGCCGAAGGGCGACGACGGCATGGTGGTGCTCAATGTGCTCGACGTGTTCGGCTCGTTCACCATTCGCTTCAAGGTTGCGCTGTGGACGTCGGTCGTCGCGTGCATGCCCATCATTTTGTGGCAGGTTCTCGCGTTCTTCCTGCCGGCGCTTAAGCCCAGCGAGCGCAAATGGTTCATCCCCACGTTTGCGGTGGGCGTGTTCCTGTTTATGTTCGGCACGGTGTTCTGCTACCTGTTCATTCTGAACCCCGCCGTGCAGTGGCTCACCGACCAAGCCGGCGGCTTCGCGCAGATTCTGCCCGACGCCAAATCGTGGGTCGATGTCATCATCAACTTCGAGCTGTGCTTCGGCGTGGCGTTCGAGCTGCCCCTCGTCGTGTTCTACCTGGTTATTTTCGACATCGTTCCGTACAAGAAGCTTCGCAGCTCGTGGCGTACGGTCTACATCGTGCTCATGGTTATCTCGGCTATGGCCACGCCTGACGCTTCGCCCGTCACCATGCTGCTGATGTTTGGCGCCATGATCGTGCTGTACGAGGCAAGCTTGCTGGTTGCCCGCATCGTGCTTGGCAACCGCGTGAAGAAGCGCGCCGAGCAAGAGGCCCGCGAAGCGGCCGAAGATGCCGAAATCGCGGCCGAATGGGATGAAACCAAGAAAAAGGCCAAGAAGAAGCTGAAAGACCACCTCGACTTGGACGACTAGGCCAGAGTCGTAGGTCGAATCAAATCGAGCCAGGAGTATAGCCTGGCTCGATTTTTATCGGAAGGAGTTTTCCGTGCATGAATTGGGATTGATAACCGGCGTTGTCGACAGCGTGCGCCAGGCTGCCGAGGCAAACCATGCCGACAAAGTGCTGAAGGTGTCGCTTTCCGTGGGTGAAATGACCGAGGCCATTGAAGACGCGCTTACATTTGCCTACGAAGCCATCACGGAAAACGATCCGCTGTTTTCGGGCTCGAAGCTCGACGTCACGATGGTTCCGCCTAAGAGCCGCTGCGTCGAATGCGGTCACGAATTCACCCACGACCGGTTCCATGTGATGTGTCCCGAATGCGGGGGATTCGCCGACCTTATCCAAGGCAAAGAGCTGCGCATCGACTCAATAGAAGTCGATATTCCCGACGAAAACGACGAAAACGAAGCATAAGAAAAGCGCCCCGCGGGGCGCTTTGTTTTTAGGGAGGCTGCATTGGGAATTTCTGCCTTCGTAATGTTTCAGGCGCTCGGTCGGAATTTCTGCTGCCTCCGAAAACAAAAGTGGTGGATGGCTGCGTGCCCTGGCTCGAACGCCTGGAACGTTGTGAGGGTCAGGGCATGCAGCCATCCACCACGGTGGGCATCGGCGGCGGGAAAGCTACCAGCTCAGCAGCTCATACCCGTCTTCGGTAATCAAAACCTGAACTTCCCATTGGGCGGTGTCGCTGCCATCGGCCGTGCGCACGGTCCAACCGTTTGGGTCGCTGGAATCGATGTCGGGTGCGCCCGCGTTCACCATGGGCTCGATGGTGAACGTCATGCCGGGAACCAGCACCATGCCCGTGCCGGGCTCGCTCACGAAGCTCACGAACGGGTCTTCGTGAAACTCGAAGCCGCAGCCGTGCCCGCCGTATTCGCGCACCACCGAATAGCCCTGGGCCTTGGCGTATTCGTTTACGGCCGCGCCTACATCGCCCAAAAGCCCCCAGGGCTTAATCGCGGCAAGGCCCGCTTCGACGGCTTTTTTTGTTTCCTCGACCAGGCGGCGACGCTCGGGTGAAACCTCGCCGATGCAGAACATGCGCGACGAATCGCTGTAATAGCCGTCCACGATGGTGGAGCAGTCGACGTTCACGATGTCGCCCTCTTTCAGCGCATCTTCCTCGCAGGGGATGCCGTGGCAAATCACGTCATTGATCGACGTGCACACGCTCTTCGGGAATCCGCCGTAACCCAAATCGGCAGGCGTGCCGCCGTGTTCGATGGTGTAATCGTAAATCCACTTATCGATTTCTTCGGTGGTGATGCCTGGCTTGATGCGCTCGGCTACCATGTCGAGCACGCCTACGTTCACGGCCGCGCTGCGCTTAATGGCCTCGACGTCGGCCGGGCCTTTCAAAAGGTCGCGCGTGGGCACCTCGAAACCCTTGTCGTAGAGCTCCTGCAAACGCTCGTCGGTTTGCCAGTGGCATTTCTTGTATTTCTTGCCGCTGCCGCACCAACATTCGTCGTTGCGGCCGGGCTGGCCTTCGCCATCGTACATTGCAATCCTCGTTTCTCGTGTGCGGCCTGGACCGCAGTTTTGCTCCGTGCCATTGTACCGCTCATTCATGATGGCGTAGTGCCAAGAAGGAAGCTATGGGTAACTTCCTCAATCGAATGTGTGCGAACGAAATGTTGGCAAAAATATCCAAGATTGCTAGTTTTGTCCTCTCCAATCGCGGTTTTCTGGCCTTTAGCTCGTATCGAGGCAATTGTCGCCTCTTATTTTCCCAGTTCGTTTATCTGCCAAGTATGATGGCGGTCGACGGAAGAGGACAAAACTAGCAATCTCGGATATTTTAAGCACAATTGCGTTTACGCTCACTGTCGCGGAGTGAGAAGTGCCGTTACTGTATGCCTGGTGCTGTTTGGCCCGCGATGCACTACACTAACTTCGGCAACGACAGGAGGAA
>ERZ808240.1871-NODE-1871-length-24637-cov-39.134285_pt1 | contig 24637 bp, 20 predicted proteins | sample MGYA00521084_ERZ808240 | MGnify/ENA primary metagenome ERZ808240 (study PRJEB31516, sample SAMN03275571) | gut metagenome | biome: mammalia-associated habitat; material: feces | host: Papio cynocephalus | place: Kenya | collected 2012-08-06 ... | reverse complement strand
TGTGTTATCTTTTGATAATTGAGTTTTTTTTCGTATCTTTGCATTCCAATCTTACGATTATGATTTGGACTGATAGAATACGACAGGTTAAAATATGGTTGATAGTAGCAGCTGTGCTGATAGCAGTAGCTTCGCTTGTCGTGTCTCATTTCCTGATCAGAGACTTGGCGCAGGAAGAACGTAGTAGGATGGAGGTTTGGGCTGAAGCCATGCGCTCGCTTAACATGGCGGACGAGAATACCGATTTGCGGTTGGTGCTGAAGGTTATCAATGAAAACAATACCATCCCCGTTATTGTTCTTGATGCTAAGGGGAATGCACAGTTGTTTAGAAATATCAAAATAGAAGGAACTGATTACAATGACAGTCTCGCTCATGCGGCTGTATTAGGCAGACATCTGTTGGCAGAAGGTAAAAATATCAAGATAACACTCGACGATTCTACGCATGACTACATACAGGTTTGTTATGACGAATCGGTCATGATTACTCGTTTGGCTGCTTATCCTATGGTGCAGTTGGGGATAGTTCTTATTTTTGTTGTTGTCGCCATATTTGCCTTGCTCACATCCAAGCGTGCGGAACAAAACAAGGTTTGGGTAGGTTTGTCGAAGGAAACGGCTCACCAATTGGGTACGCCAATTTCCAGTTTGATGGCATGGATTGAAATATTGAAGGAAACATACCCTAAGGACGATTTGATTCCAGAGATGGACAAGGATGTGAAGAGATTACAGCTTATTGCTGACCGTTTCTCGAAAATAGGTTCCCAGCCAGAACTCGTTCCGTATAGTCTAAATAAAGTTATAGTCCATGTGTGTGATTATATGGATCATCGTACCTCGCAGTCAATAAAAATAATAAAGGATTTGCCGGAAAAAGATCTGGTAGTCACTATAAATACCTCTTTGTTTGAATGGGTGATAGAAAACTTAGCTAAAAATGCAGTTGATGCAATGGGCGGGAAGACAGGAGTCATCATGTTGCGTGTGTTTGAAGAATCGGGGAAGGCTGTTGTGGAAGTTTCCGATACAGGAAAGGGAATAAGAAAGAAAGATGTTGGCAATGTGTTTCGACCAGGTTTTACGACCAAAAAGCGCGGATGGGGCTTGGGCTTGTCTTTGGCACGGAGAATTGTAGAAGAATATCATCATGGGAAAATCTGGGTAAAATGTTCGGAAGTAGGTAAGGGTACCACTTTCAGGATAGAGTTGAAGCTGTAATAACTGCTTAATATAATCTATTTTAGAGATTTTTTGAAAAAAAATTACTCTATATGAAAAAAAAATCGTAACTTTGCAGCCCGAAAACAATATGTAGATATTGTATATATGTGTAGCATAGAGCAATTTAGAATAGATTTGAAGGCCTTGCCCCAGGGCTTAAGTACTTATCAGTACAGGCTAAACAATGATTATTTTAAGGCGATAGACGCTCCTGATGTTCAGAGAGGTGAGTTGTCGTGCGAGCTTTCCGTAGATAGGACGGGAGACTTTTTCGAACTCAATTTTCATACGGAAGGAGTGGTGCACATACCATGCGACATCTGTTTGGACGATGTGGATCAGTCCATTGATGCCGACAACAGGTTACTCGTAAAATTCGGAGAAGACTATTCGGAAGATGATGACCTCGTGACTGTGGCCGAGAACGAAGGAACGCTCGATGTCTCGTGGTTCATTTATGAATTTATAGCCCTCAACATACCCATCAAGCACGTGCATGCACCTGGAAAATGCAATCCTGCTATGATTGAGATGCTTAAAGAGCATTCTGCCGCCCGAAGCGGTGAAGGGGATGAGGGAGTTGTGGATCCACGCTGGGTAGCACTTTTAAAATTAAAAAGGTAAAAATCAAAAATTAAAATTAAAAAATTATGGCACATCCTAAAAGAAGACAGTCAAAGACACGTACACTCAAAAGAAGAACTCATGATAAGGCAGTAGCTCCTACATTGGCAGTTTGCCCTAACTGCGGTGCTTACTATGTATATCACACAGTATGTCCAACTTGCGGTTACTACAGGGGCAAGGTTGCAATTGTTAAGGAAGCAGCTGAATAATGGGTAAAATGAATGCTGTTATAACAGGCGTGGGAGGCTATGTGCCAGACTATATCCTTAATAACGAGGAGTTGTCGCGCATGGTGGATACCAACGATGAATGGATTACCACTCGAGTTGGTATCAAGGAGCGCCGTATCTTGACAGAGGAAGGTCTCGGAACAAGTTATTTGGCTCGTAAGGCTGCCAAGCAGTTGATCCAGAAGACTGGCGTGGATCCAGATACAATCGATGCATTGATTGTGACTACCACGACGCCAGACTACAAATTCCCTTCGACAGCATCTATCGTATTGGGCAAGTTGGGCTTGAAAAATGCATTTGCATTCGATTTCTCGGCTGCTTGTTGTGGTTTCTTGTATACTCTCGATGTTGCAGCAAGCATGATTCAGAGTGGCCGTTACAAGAAAATTATAGTGATAGGTGCAGATAAAATGTCTTCACTGGTAGACTATACCGATCGTGCAACTTGTGTACTCTTCGGTGACGGTGCAGGTGCAGTACTTGTGGAGGCGACAGAAGAGGAGAATGTGGGTGTTCGGAATTCATATCTTCGTACTGATGGCAAAGGTTTGCCTTTCCTTCATATGAAAGCAGGTGGTTCTGTTTGTCCTCCGTCACGTTTTACAGTCGATCATCGTATGCACTATCTTTATCAAGAGGGTCGTACTGTATTTCGTTATGCAGTAACGGATATGAGCAACGATGTGTTGAAGGTTTTGGAGATGAATAATCTTACGGCTGATGATGTGGATTGGGTTATCCCACATGAGGCAAATCTTCGCATTATCGAGGCTGTTACAAAACGTGCGGGTATTCCTTTGGAAAAGGTTGTTGTCAACATAGACCATTATGGAAACACCAGTGCTGCGACAATTCCTTTAGCACTTTGGGATGCTGAGAGCAAACTGAAGAAGGGGGATAATGTCATCTTTACTGCATTCGGTGCAGGTTTTGTGCATGGGGCCTCTTACTATAAGTGGGCCTATGATGGTGCAGCTTACGGTAAATAAGTTTCAGATAAAGATATCCAAATTCATATTAAAACGCATCTTTCTTATATCATCATAAGGGATGCGTTTTTTTAGCTTAAATCAAATTGTTATGCATAAAGCAGGTTTTGTAAACATTGTCGGAAATCCTAATGTCGGAAAAAGTACACTGATGAACCAACTGGTGGGTGAGCGCATCAGCATTGCTACTTTCAAGGCTCAGACAACACGTCACCGTATCATGGGAATTGTCAATACGGATGATATGCAGATTGTATTTTCTGATACTCCAGGGGTCTTGAAACCTAATTACAAGATGCAGGAGATGATGCTCGCTTTTTCGGAGAGTGCTTTGGCCGATGCTGATATTCTGCTTTATGTGACCGATGTCGTAGAAAATCCAGAAAAGAATATGGATTTCTTAGACAAGGTGAAAAAAATGAGCATTCCTGTGCTCTTGCTTGTTAACAAGATAGACGAGAGTGATCAGGCTAAATTGGGCGATATCGTAGAGAAATGGCATGTGTTGTTGCCCAATGCGGAAATTCTTCCTATTTCTGCAAGGAATAAGTTTGGTATTGATATGCTGTTGAAACGTATCAAGGAGTTGCTGCCCGAATCGCCAGCGTTCTTTGATAAAGACCAGCTCACTGACAAACCAGCAAGGTTTTTTGTTTCAGAGATTATTAGAGAGAAAATTTTGTTATATTACAGCAAGGAGATTCCTTATTCTGTGGAAGTTCGTGTTGAGCGTTTTAAGGAAGAAAGCGAGCGTATCCACATCAATGCGGTTATTTATGTGGAACGTGATTCGCAAAAAGGAATCATCATCGGACATCAGGGAGTGGCCCTGAAGAAGGTGAATACGGAGTCGCGCAAGTCATTGGAGAAATTTTTCAATAAAAAGATATTTCTCGAGACCTTTGTCAAGGTAGACAAGGATTGGCGCAGTTCCCAGAAGGAACTTGATGCCTTTGGATATAATCCAGAGTGAGAATTTAAGTCGATGTGTTTTGGTTGTCAAGAATTCTCAAAAAAGTGATGAGGAAGAGAGTATATCTTCCATCTTCCCCTGAATGTAATTGAGGGATGACTCTCGCAAAAGGGCGAGGGCTGGAGCATGGTCAGCTTCGGGAAAGTATTAATTAGGATGCAGAGACCACGTCCTGACAGCCTCCTTAAGGAAGGAGTAAAATGACTATTATGGCAAATTTAGTAGCAATTGTAGGTCGTCCAAACGTTGGCAAGTCTACTTTATTCAATCGATTAACTCAATCTCGCCGTGCTATTGTAAGCGATACTGCTGGTACGACCCGCGACCGTCAGTATGGTAAATGTAGCTGGAATGGAAGAGAATTCTCTGTGGTAGACACTGGTGGTTGGGTGGTGAAATCAGATGATATTTTCGAGGATGCTATCCGCAAGCAGGTGCTGGTAGCGACAGAAGAGGCAGATTTGGTACTCTTCTTGGTGGATGTGAACACAGGCTTGACTGACTGGGACGAGGATGTGGCACTGATTCTGCGCCGTGCCAAGTTGCCTGTTATCCTTGTGGCCAATAAGGTGGACAACAGTGCGGAATATTATGAAGCAGCCGAATTCTATAAGTTAGGTTTGGGTGACCCTCAGTGCATCAGTGCGGCTACTGGTGGAGGTACAGGTGACTTGCTCGATATGATATTGGACAAGTTGCAGGATAATCCAGAGGAAAGCATAGAAGAGGATATTCCTCGTTTTGCGGTCGTGGGTCGTCCTAATGCAGGCAAGAGCAGTATTATCAATGCTTTCATAGGAGAGGACAGAAATATAGTGACAGAGATCGCTGGTACAACCCGCGACAGCATCTATACTCGATACAACAAGTTCGGCTTCGACTTCTATTTGGTAGATACCGCAGGTATCCGTCGCAAGAACAAGGTGAGTGAGGATTTGGAGTTTTATTCAGTGATGCGTTCTATCCGTGCCATTGAGAACAGTGATGTCTGCATCTTAATGCTCGATGCCACCCGGGGTATCGAAGCCCAGGATATGAATATCTTTCAGTTAATCCAGAAGAACAATAAGAGCTTGGTGGTAGTTGTCAATAAATGGGATTTGGTGGAGAACAAGGATCAGAAGGTGATTACGACTTTTGAGACGGCGATACGCAATCGCATGGCTCCATTTGTAGATTTCCCTATAATCTTTGCTTCGGCATTGACCAAACAACGTATTTTCAAGGTGTTGGAAACAGCCAAGCAGGTTTATCAAAACCGAAAGGCACATATTGGAACTTCCAAACTGAATGAGGTGATGTTGCCCATTATCGAGGCTTATCCTCCACAGAGTGTGAAGGGCAAGTACATCAAGATCAAGTATTGTACCCAGTTGCCAAATACAACGATTCCTTCGTTTGTGTTCTATGCCAATTTGCCTCAGTATGTGAAGGAGAACTATCGGCGCTTCTTGGAGAACAAAATACGCGAGAATTGGTCGCTTCATGGTTGTCCTATCAATATTTTTATTCGCCAGAAATAACACTGGATCTCAAGGTAAGAATATGTGGAGAGAACTTACAAAGGCAGAACTATTGAAATGAAGAAAATCTTATTTTTCCTATTTTGTGTTGTGTCATTATTCTCTTGCAAGGAGAATGTGCAGAACCCAGGCTATTATGCGGGTATAGCAGCCAAAGGTTACTATGACTTGTTGTTGGAAGGCAAGTATGATGAATTTGTGGCTGGTCAAAACATGCCTCGTCGTGTTCCCGAGGAATATCGTCGGCAGTTGGTGCTTAATGCCAAGATGTTTGTAGAGCAGCAGGAGAAAGAGCATCGTGGTATGAAAGATTTTCAGGTGCTTGATGCCAAGGCTGATACGACACATCATATAGCTGATGTCTACCTATCCATAACTTATGGAGACGGTACCAAGGAGCAGGTTGTCGTGCCCATGGTAGAGGTGGAGAAAAAGTGGAAAATGAGATAGGTGATTATTGACATGTTTATAAAAAATATTACGGATATTCGATAGAAAGAAAAGGCTACCTTTATCGGGTAGCCTTTTCTTCTTCCATTTCTACTTTCTTTACTTTTCTGAACAGGTCGGAAGCAAAAACAAGGTCGTTGAGTTTCTCGTTTGTTGAACTTATCACTTCATCTTTGGTGCCTTGCCATTCTTTTTGTCCTTTGTAGATGAAACATATATTTTCACCAATACCCATCACGGAGTTCATGTCGTGCGTGTTGATAATGGTTGTCATGTTGTAGTCTTTGGTGATTCCCGACAGGAGTTCGTCGATGACCAAAGAGGTCTTGGGGTCAAGTCCTGAGTTGGGTTCATCGCAGAACAGGTATTTAGGATTCATCACGATGGCTCTGGCTATGGCCACACGTTTCTGCATGCCACCCGATATTTCGCCAGGAAACTTTTCCTGTGCTTCGATGAGGTTCACACGGTCGAGGCATTCCTGGGCTCTCTTTACGCGTTCTCTGTAATTCATGGGTGAAAACATGTCGAGCGGAAACATCACATTCTCAAGAACAGACAGCGAGTCGAAGAGGGCAGCACTTTGGAATATCATACCCATCTCACGTCGCATGAGAATTTTTTCCTTCTTTGACATTTCTACAAAGTTTCGGCCATCATAGAGAACTTGTCCGCTTGTTGGGGTCAGCAAGCCTACGAGGTTTTTCATCAAAACCGTTTTTCCAGAACCGCTCTGCCCGATGATGAGGTTGGTCTTTCCTGTCTCAAAGACCATATTTATTTTGTCGAGAACAGTTTTGTTGCCGAACGTTTTTGTTAAGTCTTTAACTTCTATCATAGCTTATGAAAGTATTTGAGTGAGGAAAACGTCAGAGAACAGGATCAGCACGCTGGAGCATACTACGGCATCTGTTGAAGCTTTGCCCACCTCGACAGATCCTCCTTCTACCGTATATCCAAAGTAGGAAGAAACACTCGCGATGATGAATGCGAAGAAGAGACTCTTCACGATACTCATCCAAACGAACCACTGGTTGAAGGCATGTTGTAGTCCTAACGTCAGATCGTCTGGTGAAAGAATGTGCCCCACAAATGCCGTTGCGTAAGCTCCGATGATACCCAAGGTAGAACTGAAGATGACAAGGAAAGGCATGATGGTTACCAGTCCTAAAATCTTGGGTAGTACTAAGTAGCAAGCAGAATTGACACCCATGATGTCGAGGGCGTCAATTTGCTGAGTAACACGCATGGTGCCTAATTCTGATGCAATGTTGGAACCCACCTTTCCTGCCAATATCAAGCACATGATACTGGAAGAGAACTCCAAGAGCATAATCTCGCGTGTGGTGTATCCCGAAACCCATCGTGGCATCCAGGGACTTTGGATGTTGAGCTTCATCTGAATGCAGATGACGGCACCTATGAAAAAAGAAATGAGCAGCACGATGCCGATGGAATTGACACCCAACTGAGACATTTCCTTGACATACTGCTTGAGGAACATACGCATACGCTCAGGGCGTGAAAACGACCTTCCCATGAGTATGAGGTATTTACCGAAGGTGGTAAGCCATTTTGATATTAACATGCTAATAAATCTTCGTTTGATGGTACAAAAGTAACCAAATTCCTCTAAAAAACTGCAATATTAGGAATAGTTTTTGATTTTATAAGCGATATTTGCTCCTTTTTTAGTATTTTTGCACCAAAAAAGCAGAGAGGTAGAATCTTCTCGATACCTAAATGGCTTTATATATGAATGAAAATATGAATAATGGGCAGCTGGGTGAAGAGCCAGAGAGACTCGTGCTGAGAACAGATAAACTTGTCAAGCGCTATGGCAAGCGAACTGTTGCCAACGGAGTGACAATCAATGTGAAACAAGGAGAAATTGTTGGATTGCTGGGACCTAATGGCGCTGGCAAGACGACGTCTTTCTATATGACTACCGGCTTGGTGGTTCCTAATGGAGGACACGTGTACTTAGGAGACAAGGAAATAACCAATTACCCTGTCTACAAGCATGCTCGTGCGGGCATAGGCTATTTGCCACAAGAAGCCAGCGTGTTTCGAAAGATGAGTGTGGAAGACAATATTCTGGCAGTATTGGAGATGACGGGCAAGCCGAAGGAATATCAACGTGAAAAACTTGAAAGTCTGATTAATGATTTCGATTTGCAGAAAGTGCGCAAGAACTTGGGTGACCAACTTTCTGGTGGAGAACGCCGCCGTGTGGAGATAGCCCGCTGCCTTGCCAACAATCCTAAGTTTATCATGCTGGATGAACCCTTTGCTGGTGTCGATCCTATCCAGGTGGAGGAAATACAGAATGTGGTGTGGAAACTGAAGTCGCGTAACATCGGTATATTGATAACCGACCACAATGTGGACGAAACCTTGGCCATAACAGACCGCGCTTACTTGCTGTTCGAAGGCCGTATCTTGTTTCAGGGAACCCCCGAGGAATTGGCCGCCAACAAGATTGTTAAGGAAAAATACCTTACCACAGGTTTTGTGCTCAAAAAGAAAGAATTTCAGCTCGTCGACGAGCAGAATAGGCAGGAGAATACCAAGTAATATGGTTAAAAAAGCAAATTTTTACTATATATATTAGGTATATTCAACAAATATGAGTAATTTTGCAAGCCAATGTACATGAACTGAAGAAAAATAATTAATAATATAAAAAGAAAACATCAAGATGAAAATTTCATTTGAAAATCCTGACAAGATTAATGGTCTTCTGACAATTGTTGTCGAAGAAGAGGATTACAAGAATGATGTCGAGAAGACATTGAAGGACTATCGTAAGAAAGCAAATGTTCCTGGATTTCGTCCTGGTCAGGTTCCAATGGGAATGATCAAGCGTCAGTTTGGTCCTTCTGTTAAGATGGAATCAATTAACAAGATTATCGGCCAGCAGATTTACAAGTATGTTCAGGACAATAAGATCCAAATGCTTGGCGAGCCTCTTGCTTCCGAAAAGCAGGCTCCTGTTGATATTGAGAAGGATGGTCCTTATACATTTATGTTTGACATAGCTGTGGCTCCCGAGATAAAGGTGTCTCTTACAGGTCGTGACAAGGTGGATTACTACAATATCAAAGTAGACGACAAGGTGATCGACCAGCAGGTGGACATGTATGCATCACGTGCTGGAAGCTATGAGAGTGCTGAAAGCTATGAGGACAATGATACGCTCAAAGGTGACTTGCGTGAACTTGACGAGAATGGCAACACTAAGGAAGGTGGTATCACAGTGGAGGGTGCTGTCTTGATGCCTGCCTATATCAAGGTGGACGATCAGAAAAAGTTGTTTGATGGCGCCAAGTTGGGCGACATCATCACCTTTAACCCACGCAAGGCTTATCCAGACAACGATACTGAGGTCTCTCAGCTTTTGAAGATTGAGCGTGATGCTGTCAAAGACTTGGAGTCAGAGTTCAGCTTTCAGGTGACAGAGATTCAGCGCTTCAAGAAGCACGAGGTAAACGAGGAGCTCTTCAAGCAGGTCTTCGGTGACGATACTGATGTGAAGGACGAGGCTGCTTTCCGTGCAAAGATTGCTGAAGGCTTGAACGCTCAGCTGGTTAACGATTCAGACTATAAGTTCCTCTTGGATGTACGTGCTCACTGCGAGAAGAAGGTTGGCAAGTTGGTATATCCAGACGCGTTGCTCAAGCGTATCATGTTGGCTAACAACAAGGACAAGGGCGAGGAGTTCGTGGAGAAGAACTATGACCAGAGCATCAAGGAGTTGACATGGCACCTTATCAAGGAACAGCTGGTTAGCGCCCAGGGCATCAAGGTGGATGACGGCGACATCAAGGAAACTGCCAAGGAGGCAGCTCGTGCGCAGTTTGCTCAGTATGGTATGACCAATATTCCGGAGGAGTATATAGAGAACTATGCTAATGAGATTCTCAAGAAGGGTAATAGCACTGATGCTCTTGTTGACCGTGCGGTAGATCGTAAGTTGGCAGCCGCTCTTAAGGGTGTTGTTAAACTCAACGAAAAGGAGATTTCTGTGGAGGATTTCAATAAGATGATGCAGGGCTAATTTTTTTTTGAAAAAAAACTTCAATAAATACGAGGTTATCGACTTTTTTTATTATCTTTGTTCCACAGAACGGAGAAAAGGAGGTCGATAACCTCTATTTTTGTCTTATTTTGAATAGAAAAACTGATAATATGAACGATTTTAGAAAGTATGCTACACGGCATTTGGGTATGAGCGGAATGGTGCTTGACGATGTGGTAAAAGCACAGGCTCGTTATATGAATCCTTACATCTTGGAGGAACGTCAGCTTAATGTGACTCAGATGGATGTTTTCTCAAGATTGATGATGGATCGTGTTATCTTCTTGGGTACCGAGATAGACGACTATACAGCCAATACCCTGCAGGCTCAGTTGCTGTATCTCGACTCTGTAGACAGTGGCAAGGATATTTCTATTTATATCAATAGCCCGGGCGGAAGTGTTACGGCTGGTCTCGGCATATACGACACCATGCAGTTTATTTCCAGTGATGTTTCTACTATCTGTACGGGCATGGCTGCCTCGATGGGAGCCGTCCTCTTGGTGGCGGGTCAGGAAGGCAAACGTTCGGCCTTGCCTCACAGTCGAGTGATGATCCATCAGCCGCTTGGTGGTGTGCAGGGACAGGCTTCAGATATAGAGATTGAGGCAAAAGAGATTCAGAAATTTAAGAAGGAACTTTATACCATTATCTCCAATCATTCACATACTCCATACGAGAAAGTGTGGGCTGACAGTGATCGTAACTATTGGATGACGGCGGAGGAAGCCAAGGAGTATGGTATGATAGATGCTGTGTTGACCCGTAAAAAAGGAGTAGAAGAATAATGCCAAAGAATGTATGTAGTTTCTGTGGAAGAAGCGAGAGCGAAGTAAAATTGCTGATAACGGGAATCAATGGGTATATCTGCGAGAATTGTGTCAAGCAGGCATACGAGATAGTCTTGTCTTCGGGTGTCCTCAATGATAAGAAAAACGAGAAGTTCGCATTGAAGCAGGTGCCTAAGCCCGTAGAGATCAAGCAATATCTGGACCAGTATGTCATCGGACAGGATGGAGCTAAGCGCTCTCTTGCTGTGGCGGTGTACAATCACTATAAGCGTTTGCAGCAAACAGTAGACGACGGAGGCGTGGAAATAGAGAAGAGCAATATTATAATGGTAGGTAGTACCGGCACGGGAAAGACTCTTCTTGCCCGTACTATCGCTAAACTGTTGGATGTTCCTTTCACCATTGTTGATGCAACGGTATTTACCGAGGCTGGTTATGTAGGCGAAGATGTGGAAAGCATACTGAGTCGTCTGCTTCAAGTGGCCGACTATGATGTGGCTGCTGCGGAAAGAGGTATCGTTTTTATCGACGAGATCGACAAGATAGCCCGTAAGAGTGACAACCCATCCATCACCCGCGATGTGAGCGGCGAGGGTGTACAGCAAGGTTTACTCAAGCTGTTGGAAGGCACGATGGTGAATGTTCCGCCAAAGGGTGGACGCAAACATCCAGACCAGGAATACATTCACGTAGACACTAAGAACATTCTCTTTATTTGTGGTGGAGCCTTCGACGGAATAGAGCGAAAGATAGCACAGCGTCTCAATACGCATGTTGTTGGTTTCAATTCTGTGCAGAATGTCAGCAAGATAGACAAAACCGATTTGATGAAGTATATCCTTCCACAAGACTTGAAGTCTTTTGGATTGATACCAGAGATTATTGGTCGCCTGCCTGTGCTTACGTACTTGAATCCGTTGGATAGGGATGCTTTGCGCAAGATATTGGTTGAGCCCAAGAATTCTATCATCAAGCAGTATGTCAAGTTGTTCGAGATGGACGGCATCAAATTGGCGTTCGATGAGAAAGCTCTCGACTATATGGTGGACAAGGCCATGGAATACAAACTCGGTGCCAGAGGTTTGCGTTCCATCGTAGAAGCAGTCATGATGGATGCTATGTTTGATGTCCCGTCTCAGAAGATTACAACTTTCAATGTAACATTGGACTATGCCAAGCAGCAGTTGGAGAAAACCAATCTGCAACAGATGAATACGGTTTAGGAAAGAGCAAACCGACCATGTGCGCTCAGTGACTTTTACCGATACAAGTATACATATAATAATAGAGGTGGATATGACGGAACAGATGAATCTTACGGAACAGTTGAAACACTATTTCGGCTTTGACTCATTTAAAGGCGACCAGGAATCGATTATCAAAAATCTGATGAGTGGTAATGATACATTCGTGTTGATGCCTACAGGCGGTGGAAAAAGTTTGTGCTATCAGTTGCCGTCCTTAATCATGGAGGGAACGGCCATTGTCATTTCCCCATTGATTGCCCTAATGAAAAATCAGGTGGATGTAATCAATGGACTTAGTGAGGAGGATGGCGTGGCTCACTATCTGAACTCTTCTCTGAACAAATCGGCTGTCGAAAAAGTTAAGAGCGACATTCTGGCGGGCAAGACGAAGCTGCTGTACGTGGCACCAGAATCGTTGACCAAGGAAGACAATGTCGATTTTCTGAAAACAGTGAAGATTTCTTTCTATGCCATTGATGAGGCTCACTGTATTTCGGAGTGGGGACATGATTTCCGCCCGGAGTATCGTCGTATCCGACCCATTATCAACGAGATAGGCAATGCGCCAGTTATAGCCTTGACAGCTACTGCTACTGACAAGGTGAGAACTGATATCAAGAAGAGTTTGGGCATCATGGATGCCAGGGAATTCAAGAGTTCTTTCAATCGTCCTAATCTGTATTATGAGGTTCGTCCCAAGACCAATGAGATAGATAAACAGATTATCATGTTTATCCGTCAGCACGCAGGCAAGAGTGGCATTATATATTGTCTGTCGAGGAAGAAGGTGGAGGAACTGGCAGAAGTGTTGAAAGCCAATGACATCAAGGCGGCGCCTTATCATGCCGGCTTGGATTCTGCTACTCGCTCGCAGACACAGGACGATTTTTTGATGGAGCGTATTGATGTCATTGTGGCAACGATAGCCTTTGGGATGGGAATCGATAAGCCTGATGTTCGCTTTGTGATCCATTATGACATTCCTAAAAGTCTGGAAGGTTATTATCAGGAGACAGGACGTGCCGGACGTGATGGTGGCGAGGGCATATGCATCGCTTTTTATGCCCGCAAAGACCTGAAAAAATTAGAGAAGTTCATGGAGAACAAGCCTGTGGCAGAACAGGATATCGGCCGACAACTTTTGCAGGAGACGGCAGCTTACGCCGAGTCATCTGTTTGTCGTCGCAAGATGTTGCTTCACTATTTCGGTGAGGAATACAAGGAAGAAAACTGTCACAACTGCGACAATTGCCTGCACCCTACCACTAAGATTGAGGCTAAGGACGAGCTTGTGGTTGTATTAAGGGCGGTGGCTGCCGTAAAAGAAAATTTTCGTCAGGAATATATTATAGACTTTGTGAAGGGAAGAGCCACCGATGATATTGTGTCGCACAAGCATAACGAGTTGGAGAGTTTTGGCGCAGGTGAGGATATGGATGGCAAGTTGTGGAATCCTGTTATTCGTCAGGCATTGATAGCGGGTTATCTGAAAAAAGATGTAGAGAACTATGGCTTGCTGAAGTTGACTGTATCTGGCAAACGTTTTATTAAAAATCCAAAGTCTTTCATGATCGTGGAAGATAAGGTGTTCAAGGATGATTATGGCTTGGAAGACCATAGCGTAGGTAGTGAGGCACTCGACCCGGAACTGTTTGCTATGCTCAAGGACTTGCGCTCCAGCATGTCGAAGAGATACAACCTTCCCCCTTATGTGGTGTTTCAGGATGTTTCTTTGGAGCAGATGGCCACCATGTATCCTGTCGATTTGCAGGAACTGCAGAATATTCAGGGCGTAGGTGCGGGCAAGGCAAAACGCTATGGCAGGGAGTTCTGTGCCCTCATCAAAAAATATTGTGAGGAAAACGGCATTGAACGTCCTGAGGAATTGCGCGTTCGCACCGTGGCTAAGAAGTCCATGCTGAAGGTAAGTATCATTCAAAGTATCGACCGGCAGATAGCACTCGATGATCTTGCCGAAGCGAAGGGGCTTGATTTCAGTGAGCTTTTGGATGAAATAGAGGCAATAGTCTATAGTGGTACGAAACTAAACATAGATTATTTCATAGAAGAAGTGATCGATGACGAGCATGTAGACGATATTTACGACTATTTTATGGAGAGCGATACCGATGACTTGGATACAGCGCAAAAAGAATTGGGCGAGGATTATTCTGAAGACGAAATAAGGTTGGTAAGAATTAAGTTCTTGTCAGAACAAGCCAACTAATCACGTTAAATAGCATTAATAAGAAGTGAATTTCGAGGAGAAAGGAGCAAAATATGAAAAATTATTGCTAAATTTGCACGCAATAAATTTTTAAAGGTTACAATATGTCATCATTTGTTGCAGATAAAATTGTAATGGACGGTCTCACTTACGATGACGTCCTTCTTATCCCTGCTTATTCAGAGGTACTGCCTAAAGAGGTAGAGTTGAAAACCAAGTTCTCTCGTAATATAGAACTGAACGTTCCGTTCGTGACGGCCGCAATGGATACTGTCACCGAAGCGTCTATGGCTATTGCCATAGCGCGAGAGGGAGGTATCGGTGTTATCCACAAAAACATGTCGATTGAGGAGCAAGCGCGTCAGGTTGCAATCGTGAAGCGTGCAGAAAATGGAATGATTTACGATCCCGTCACCATTCGCCGCGGAAGTACGGTGCAGGATGCTCTTGAGATGATGCATGATTATCATATTGGTGGAATTCCTGTAGTGGATGACGAAAACCATTTAGTCGGTATCGTAACAAATCGTGACTTGCGTTTCGAACGTCGTCTTGACAAAAAAATCGATGAAGTGATGACTTCAGAGAATCTTGTTACTACCCATCAGCAGACGGACTTGACAGCAGCAGCTCAGATTCTTCAGGAGAACAAAATCGAGAAACTTCCAGTTGTTGACAATGCAAACCATCTCGTGGGTTTGATTACTTATAAGGATATTACAAAGGCCAAGGACAAGCCTATGGCATGTAAAGACGAGAAAGGACGTCTGCGTGTTGCGGCAGGAGTCGGAGTTACTGTCGACACTCTCGATAGAGCAAAAGCTTTGGTTGAGGCTGGTGCTGATGCCATTGTTATCGATACAGCTCATGGGCATTCCAAGGGTGTGGTGGAAAAATTGCACGAAGTGAAGGCGGCTTTCCCACAGGTAGATGTTGTTGTAGGTAACGTGGCGACGGGCGAGGCTGCAAAATACTTGGTAGACAACGGAGCAGATGGTGTAAAGGTCGGTATCGGGCCTGGGTCTATTTGTACAACTCGTGTGGTAGCTGGTGTGGGCGTTCCACAATTGAGCGCTGTCTATGATGTTTACTCTGCCTTGAATGGAACGGGCGTTCCATTGATTGCTGATGGTGGATTGCGCTATTCTGGTGATGTTGTCAAGGCTTTGGCTGCTGGTGGTAGTTGTGTCATGATAGGCTCGCTTGTTGCTGGTACAGAGGAAAGTCCTGGCGACACCATTATCTTCAATGGCCGTAAGTTCAAGAGCTATCGTGGTATGGGATCTTTGGAGGCTATGGAGCAAAAGAATGGTTCTAAGGATCGTTATTTCCAGAGTGATACTAAAGATGTAAAGAAACTGGTTCCAGAAGGTATCGCTGGCCGTGTTCCTTATAAGGGAACAGTACAGGAGGTGATCTATCAGCTTATTGGTGGTTTGCGCTCTGGTATGGGATATTGTGGTGCGGCAACAATTCTGAATTTGCACAATGCTAAGTTTACCCGCATAACTAATGCCGGTGTATTGGAGAGTCATCCACACGACATTACCATTACCAGCGAGGCGCCTAACTATAGCCGCCCTGAATAATAATGAATGTTTGAAAATGAAAATAAATGCGCTTTTAGCAGCAATGCTCCTCTCGGGGAGCATTGCTTTTGCTCAGGTTGATCCTGTGATAATGACCATCAATGGAACACCTGTTACCCGTTCCGAATTTGAGTATTCTTACAACAAGAACAATTCAGAAGGAGTCATTGACAAGAAAACGGTCGATGAATATGTGGATTTGTTTGTCAATTATAAGTTGAAGGTACAGGCGGCTTTGGATGCTCGCCTCGACACTTTGGATTCTTTCAAAAAGGAGTTTGCTACTTATCGTGATCAACAGATACGTCCTTCTATGATTACGGAACAGGATGTGGAAAACGAAGCGCACCGTATCTATGAGGACACACGCCAGCGTATAGATGGAAATGGAGGAATGGTAAAGGTTTCTCATATTTTGTTGAAACTCAGTCAGAAAGCACCTCTTGCAGAGAATGCAAGGTTGAAGAATCGTGCCGACTCTATTTATGCTGCTTTGAAGAAAGGCGCCGATTTCGAGGAGCTGGCCAAGAAATTCTCTGATGACAAGAGCACGGCAGTCAAGGGGGGCGAATTGCCCTGGATTAGTAAGGGGCAAACTGTGAAGGCTTTTGAGAATGCGGCTTATTCTCTCAAAGTTGGCGAGATTAGCAAGCCTGTTCTATCAGAGTTTGGTTACCATATTATAAAAAAAAATGGTGCACAGAATTTTTTCCCATATGACTCACTCAGAACGGATATCATCCGTTTTATAGATGCAAGAGGAATAAGGGAAAATATTATCAACGACAAGTTGGACTCTTTAGCGAAGACTATGCCGGCAGGAACTACCGCAGAGACCATTCTTGACAGAAAGTCAGAAGAACTGTCGGCCAAGGATAGTGATTTGAAAAATTTGATTCGTGAGTATCATGATGGTTTGTTGCTCTATGAAATCAGCAATCGTCTGATATGGGACAAGGCTTCCAAGGACGAGAAAGGACAGGCTGCCTTCTTCGCCAAGAATAAAAAAAGATACAAATGGAATGAGCCCCGATTTAAGGGAATAGCCTATCATGTAAGAGATGCGGCAGATGTAGAGGCTGTCAAGAAGAGCATCAAGGGCAAGGCTTTCTCAGAGTGGGCAGACATTCTGCGCAATACATTTAATAAGGATTCCGTGATTCGTATCCGTGTGGAAAAAGGTATTTTCAAGAAGGGAGATAATGCCGTAGTCGACAAGATGGTCTTCAAGAAAGACACCACCATCACGGCCTTGAAGGATTATCCCATAGACGCCACCTTTGGCAAAGTGCTGAGGAAAGCCCCGGAAGATTATACCGATGTCAAGGCACAAGTGATAGCAGACTATCAGGATATGTTGGAGAAAGAATGGGTGGCAGCCTTGAGAAAAAAATACCCTGTTGTAGTAAACAAGGATGTTTTGGCGACAGTCAACAAGCATTAATCAAACGAAAATAAAGATACATGAAAATAGAGAATAAGATTGCTTTGTCTTTTGTTGCTCTTATGTTTATCATGGGCATCAGCGCAAGTACCAACAGAGCTTCTCGCTTAGCTAAGACTTCTGTTTGGGATAGTTCGGATTCCAGCGATACTAATCACGTGAGGAATGCGCCTGTCCTGAACGAGGGCAGTGTCGTAGATGAGGTGATTTGGGTTGTGGGAGACGAGCCTATCCTGAAGTCGGATGTCGAGATTGCCCGATTGCAGGGCGAGGCAGAAGGCATCAAATATGCTGGCGATCCTGATTGCAGCATTCCGGAGCAGATAGCTGTGCAAAAGCTCTTCCTGCATCAGGCTGCCATTGATAGTATAGAGGTGTCGGAGTCTGAGGTAATGGCTGGTATCGACGAGCAAATCAATTATTGGATTAACATGATAGGCTCGCGTGAGAAGTTGGAGGAATATCGAAAGCAGAGTGTTACACAGATGCGACAGCAGATGCACGATGACTTCAAAAATCGTCAGTTGATTCAGAAGATGAAAGAGAAGTTGGTGAAGGACATTAAAGTTTCACCAGCTCAGGTTCGTCGTTATTTCAACAATCTTCCATCCGATAGTATTCCTTTCGTGCCTACAGAGGTGGAGGTGGAGATACTTACCCAGCAACCAAGAATTCCAATGGAGGAGATCAATCGTGTCAAGGACGAGTTGCGTGACTATACCGACCGCGTCAACAAGGGTGAGACGACCTTCTCTACATTGGCTCGTCTGTATTCAGAAGATCCTGGTTCTGCCCGTATGGGTGGCGAGATGGACTATGTGGGTAGAGGCATGTTGGATCCTGCTTTTGCCAATGTGGCTTTCAATCTGACAGACCCTAAGAAAATATCCAAGATCGTCGAGTCTGAATTTGGTTTTCATATCATTCAGTTGATAGACAAGCGTGGCGACAAAATCAAGGTGCGACATATCTTGCGCAAGCCCGTTGTTCCCCAGGAGTCAATAGACAAGGCTATACTGCGTCTCGACTCTATTGGAGCTGATATTCGTAGTGGCAAGTTTACATTTGAGTCTGCTGTATCTGTATTGTCTGACGACAAGGATACCAAGAACAACCATGGCTTGATGGCCAACACATCCCAGGCAGGTGTGCGCACATCCAAGTTCCAAATGAAGGATTTGCCTACTGAGATAGCCCGTGTGGTTGACTCCATGAAAGTGGGTGAGGTGTCTCGTTCGTTCAAAATGATCAACAGTCGTGGCAAGACTACTTGTGCTTTGGTAAAACTCGTGAGTAGGGTAGAAGGGCATCGCGCCACCATAACAGAAGACTTCCAGGTAATGCAGGATGTGGTACTGGCCAAGGAGCGAGAGAAGACCTTGCACGACTGGGTGGTAAGCAAGATCAAGAGTACTTATGTACGAATGAACGACCGATATAAAAATTGTAAATTTGAATATCAAGGTTGGGTTAAGTAATGACTATCAACAGCATCATAAAGCGACATATAACCGGGCATGGAATCTTCTTTCTCTTGATTCTATGCCTGTTTGGACTAAGTCTTGTCCAGGTTATGCAGGCTTCAGAAAAGCGTGCAAGGAAACGTCCTCATGGCGACAGAGTTTACTTGCTTCATGCTGATGAGTTGCGATATGATATGTATGGCTCCCATCCCGATGCGCAGATAGTAAAAGGGAAGGTTTCTTTCTTGCATCAAGGGGCTCATCTCACCTGTGACAGTGCTTATTTCTACGAGGCTTCCAATTCTGTAAAAGCTTTTGGGCATGTGCATTTTCGCCAGGGAGATACTCTTTCCTTGGTGTGTGAGCGTGCCGAGTATGACGGGCAGATGCAGATGATGCGTGCCCGTCGTAATGTCGTATTGCGCCATCGCAGACAGGTGTTGCGTACAGATAGCTTGGATTATGATCGTTTGTATGAAATGGCCAACTTCTTTGATGGAGGAACACTCATAGATGGCAAAGACAAACTTGTTTCCGATTGGGGGGAGTATCATACCAAGACTCGTGAGGCAAAGTTCGTGTATAACGTGAAGTTGCGTAGTGGCAAGGACTTGGTGACTACCGACACCTTATATTATGACGTGCCAAAATCAAGAGCCCACATGGTAGGTCCTTCCAAAGTGATTTCTGGCAATAGTGTTGTGAATACCAAGGATGGTTACTATGACACCAATACGAAAAGCGCCCAGTTGTATGGTCGCTCCACTTTATCGGATAGGGACAAGACGATAACAGGAGACAGTTTGTATTATGTGAAGAATGGTGACAGTCGTGGCTATGGAAATGTGGTCTATGTGGATAAGAAGAATAAAAATTCTCTTACTTGCAACTACTTGCGATACAATGAAAAAACGGGTTATGGCTTTGCCACCAAGAATCCTGTGGCCATAGATTACTCACAGAAAGATACAATGTGGCTTCATTCCGATACGATGAAAATCTATACCTATTATATAGGTACTGATTCTGTATATCGCAAAATCCATGCGTTCCATAAAGTGCGTGCTTTTCGTCAGGATGTACAGGCCGTATGTGACTCCTTGGTCTACAACTCGCAGGATTCCTGTATGACGATGTATAAAGACCCTATAGTCTGGAATGGCAATCGCCAGTTGTTGGGGGAGGTTATCCATGCTTATATGCGCGATTCCACCTTGCGCTTGGCACATGTGGTGGGGCAAGCCTTGTCGATAGAGATGTTGCCCGACAGCGTACACTATAACCAGATAACTTCCAAGGAGATGAAGGCTTATTTCAAGGATGGACAGATACGGATGGCAGAATCAATAGGAAATGTGCAGACTATTTATTATCCTGTGGATGACAAGGATAGCTCGCTGATGGGGCTTAACTTTCTGGAAACAGACACGATGCGCATGTATATGACACCACAGCGCCAGCTTGAGCATATATGGACTAATAAGTTTACGAGTGTCATGTATCCCATGACGCAGATTCCTCCAACGAAGTACAAATTGCCCAATTTCGCTTGGTTTGATGAGATTCGTCCCAAGAACAAAAACGATATATTTGTGTGGCGCGGTAAGGCTAAGGGTACAGAACTCAAGAACATCAGGCGTCATGAGGCACCTCTGCAGGTGTTGCCAAGAACGGCAAAAGGCGGAGGAAATACTGAAAAGAAGAACTAATATGATGTTGTTTCCTATCCGCAAACCACGCCAGTTCATGTATGCACCCCGTTATTTCCACCGTCAAGGTTTCGACTTCCATTCTGGGCGCCGTCCTGTGCGCAGGCAGCGTGCCTTGCTGCTTGTCGTGTTGTTGCTGTTGCTTCTTGCCGTGATGGTTTTACTTTAAAACTGAAAAAACGAATGAGTGATATAATTCAACTTTTACCCGATTCAGTAGCCAACCAAATAGCTGCGGGCGAGGTGATACAACGCCCCGCCTCTGTCATCAAGGAGTTGGTGGAGAATTCTGTTGATGCAGGAGCCACACGCATCGATGTGGCTGTAGTTGATGCAGGGCGTACAAGTATATTGGTGATAGATGATGGAAAGGGAATGTCGGAAACCGATGCCCGACTGTCATTTGAGCGCCATGCTACCTCCAAGATTCGTCATGCCGGTGATTTGTTTAATCTTCATACAATGGGTTTTCGTGGCGAGGCGTTGGCATCTATAGCCGCAGTGGCCCAGGTTACACTCAAGTCGCGCCAGGCCGATGAGGAGATAGGCACGCAAATAGTCATCTCTGGTTCTAAGATAGATTCGCAAGAGCCTTGCTCTTGCCCTCGAGGCAGCAGCTTCTGCATTAGCAACTTGTTCTATAATGTTCCTGCCCGTCGCAAATTTCTTAAATCCAACTCTACCGAGTTGAACAATATTCTTATTGCATTCGAGCGCATAGTCTTGGTTAACCCGCAAATCACCTTTACCTTGCGTAGCAATGGTACCGAGCTGATGAATCTTCGTGCTGCCAACCTACGCCAACGTATCATCGATGTCTTTGGCAAGCGACTGAATCAGGATTTGTTGCCTGTCAATGTAGACACCTCTATGTGCAAGATAACAGGATTTGTCGGTAAGCCAGAGTCTGCGCGTAAGAAAGGTGCTCATCAGTTTTTTTTCGTCAACGACCGTTACATGAAGCATCCTTATTTCAACAAGGCTGTCATGACTGCTTTTGAGCGAATGGTTCCTCAGGGAGAACAAGTTCCGTATTTCCTCTACTTCACGGTAGCTCCAGGTGATATTGACGTAAATATTCATCCAACGAAGACCGAGATTAAGTTTGAGAACGAACAAGCCATTTGGCAGATTCTCTCGGCTGCTGTCAAAGAGTCCTTAGGTATGTATAATGATGTGCCAACCATTGATTTTGATACGGTGGACAAGCCTGATATTCCAGTGTATAATCCGGACATGTTTCCTAATGCCTCGGCACCAAAGATAAGCGTCGACCCTAACTATAATCCCTTTAGGACGCATGTGGGGGCAGGTTCTCGTACGGTAGCTCCTGTTGACGAGCGTTGGGAACAACTTTATGAAGGATTGGCAGATACATCCCAGGAAGAAGAACTCGACATGTTTGAATCTGTCCAGACTGATGGGCAGGAACAAGCGAGCATTATTGCCGAGAAGTCGCCCGTACATTATCAGTATAAGGGCAAATATATCATGACTGCAGTGAAGTCTGGCTTGATGATTATCGACCAGCATCGTGCCCATGTTCGTGTGTTGTATGAAAAGTATCTTGCCCAGTTGGTTGCTCATGAGAATCATTCTCAGAAAGTGTTGTTCCCTGAGGTTGTACAATTCCCGGTTTCTGATGAGGTCATATTGAATAAGCTGCTGCCTCAGGTAAAGGCTTTTGGCTTTGAACTGGAAGACTTGGGTAGGGGCAGCTATGCCGTGAATGCTGTTCCTGCGGGACTTGACGGCCTTAATCCTGTCTCGTTGGTTCGTGACATGGTGGAATCTGCCAAGGATAGCGGTATGTCTGCGGTAGATGAAATCAACAAGTCGTTGGCTTTTTCCATGGCTCGCGCAGCTGCAATTCCAGTAGGTCAAGTGCTTGGCAATGATGAGATGGAGGGTTTGGTCAATGATTTGTTTGGCTGTAGCAATGTCAATTATACACCTGATGGTAAGAATGTGCTATGCATCCTGCAACAGCACGAAATCGAGCGACTTTTAGGGTAAAAGCAAGAAAAAGTCTGTGAAATTGTATTTTTTTGCGGAAATGCAGTTTTTTTTTCAAAAAAAAAGAAAGAATTAAAAAAAAATATATTAACTTTGCCCCAAAATCCATAAAGGATGTTGTAATATAGTAAAAGAGTAGTAAATTAAAATATATAAATTAAGAAAGTTTAAATTTTTATTGTTATGAAAAAGTTATTAGCTGTACTGGCATTTGCTGGTATTTCTATGAGCGGTTTCGCTCAGGATGCAACTCCTACTCAGCAGTATAGTGTTGCGACAAACTCATTCTGGAGCAATTGGTTCATTGAGGTTGGTGCTGATTGGAATGCATGGTATTCAGGTGAAGAGCATGGTCAGGGCTTGGCAAGAAGTCCTTTCAAGAAGTTCCGTTCTAACCCTGGTGCTTCTGTAGCTGTAGGTAAATGGTTTACGCCTGGCATAGGTTTGCGTACAAAGCTTCAGGGAATTTGGGGCAAGCGCGTTTGGGATCCAGAGACAAAGACAGATGGAAGCTTCAACAGGTATTGGGTTGTCAATGAGCAGGTAATGTTCAATCTCAGTAACTTGCTTTTGGGCTACAACGAGAACCGAGTATGGAATGTCATTCCATTCGCAGGTGCAGGTTTTGGTCGTACTATGACTCACAATATGTATGCCATGGATCTCAGTGTTGGTCTTCAGTCTACATGGAAGGTAGCCAAGAAAGTGAACGTTTATCTCGAGGCTGGTTGGAATCGTTTCGAGACTGATATCGATGGTGGCCATACTGGCGGTGAGCGCGGTTGGGATTCTCACGACAACAACCTCTATGCTGAAGTTGGTTTGACATTCAAACTTGGCAAGTCTACGTGGAACAAGACTCCAGACGTTGATGCTCTTAATGCTCTTCATCAGTCAGAACTCGATGCTCTCAATGCTAAGTTGAACGACGCCAATGCTGAGAACGACCGTCTGAAGAATCTCTTGGCTAACCAGAAGCCAGTTGAGACTGTAACTCCTAAGACTGTTAAGGAATTCGTTACAACTCCTGTATCTGTATTCTTCGATATTAATAAGACAAGTGTAGCTTCAAAGTACGATCTCGTAAATGTGCGTGCATTGGCCAAGTATGCTATTGCAAACAATTCCAACTTGCTTGTTAATGGCTATGCAGACAAAGCTACTGGTAATGAAAAGGTTAATCAGAAGTTGTCTGAGGGTCGTGCAGAGACCGTTGCCAGTGAACTTGTAAAGATGGGTGTGAAGCGAGCTAACATTACAACTAAGGGTAATGGTGGCGTAAACGATATGTCTCCTATCTCGTTCAACCGTCGTGCAACTGTTCAGGTTGTTGAGTAATATCTATTGTTGAGCTTTTATTGCTCGCAGTTTATGAAATATTGGGGTGCTCCTTTTCAAGGAACACCCCTTTTTTCTGGTAGCTCTGTCTTTGGGAAGGTTTAATATGTACATGTATGTAGTATTTGGTATGTCGCTTCTTTTATTTTTTTTGAATATCCGCAATCGTCCAAACTGCAAATATATGCCTTTCCGAGTGTCGTTTTTATGAGGTTGTCATGTCGTACGACTATAGTTGCTATGAACGTACGACATGAGGTCGTATAGTCGTACGACATGGGGGTGCATAGTCGTACGACATGACTTCAGACAAGCTTCAAGGACTCTTTTTCTTGTTGGTTTTTATTCAAAAACTGAATGTGCAGTGAACAATTATGAACGTGGCATGAACGAATATTCACATGCCACACAAAAGAACAAAATATCCACATTCATCCAAGTATGTTGTACTCATGGCTGGACTTATCGGGATTGCGTTGCAAGAAGTTCTCTTTGACATCATGCGGATTTTGCTATTTGGACGATTGCGGATATTCATATTATTTTAATTGTAAAAGAAGTGTAGAGAGTTTTTTTTTGAGTAAGGATGAAAAAAGTTACAGGAAAATTTGGTGGAAATAAAAAATGTTTGTACCTTTGCAACCGCTTACAAAGGTAAGGGCGTTTAGCTCAGCTGGTTTAGAGCATCTGCCTTACAAGCAGAGGGTCGGC
>ERZ808240.1870-NODE-1870-length-24649-cov-28.420550_pt1 | contig 24649 bp, 18 predicted proteins | sample MGYA00521084_ERZ808240 | MGnify/ENA primary metagenome ERZ808240 (study PRJEB31516, sample SAMN03275571) | gut metagenome | biome: mammalia-associated habitat; material: feces | host: Papio cynocephalus | place: Kenya | collected 2012-08-06 ... | reverse complement strand
CAGGTTACTACAGCTATCTTTGGACAGAAGTGCTCGCCGTCAACATCGCCGACTACTTCGCCAAGCATGGCGCTCTAGACCCTGCCGTAGGCCAGTCTTTCAGAGACAAGATTCTGAGCCGTGGCAACACCAAGGACCAGTTGGAGATGTTCACCGACTTCACGGGCATGAAGCAGCCTGATGCTTCGGGCCTGTTGAAGGCTAGAGGAATGTAAAAAGACTTAACAAACAAAATAAAAGCAGCACCTTCTGATAATAATAAGAAGGTGCTGTTTTTTATCTTAAGAAGAAAAACTCATATTCTTAGAAGAAAACTATTTCTTCACTGCTTTCGGAGTCCAGTTTTTGAAGAATCGCAATACTTTCTCCTCACTATAGCCCTTGCCTTCCTCCAAGAAACTGGAGTCTTGGATGTGAAGGATACTTCCATTCTCATCCAGCACTACGAAGACCGGGAAGCCGAATCGTCTGCAATTACCCAATCGATTCATCAACTGTTCCGCCTTCTTCACAGCCTCAGCCCCAGCAGTCTGTCGGCGATTGTAGTTCACGTGGATGTACTCGAAGTTATCGTTCACCACCTTGTTCACTGCCGTATCCTTCTCTACGAAGTCAGCAAACCTCAAACACCAAGGGCACCAGTTGCCGCCCACCTGACAAACCACGAACTTGCCATCGGCTTTCGCCTTAGCCACCGCCTCGTCTATCTGAGCCATTGGGTCGATGCTCTCGTTATACACTCTCTTCAAGCCCCCTTGGGCATGCGCCATCATCAGGACAAAGGCCAGCATGAAGGCAATGGAAATCACTCTTTTCATATTCTACACTTGATTAATATTAATTCCACAAAAGTAACATTGTAAAATGAGCAACAAAAAGACACCTAAAAAAATCCATCGAAATTCAAGACATATCAAACGGCTTCAACACATTGAGCAATTTCTGAAAGTCAGTTCTTGAGATACGACGTCCCCGAAGACTTCTCACCTGTGGATAGTCCTCGAAGTAGGATTCCTCCGTGGTGTACCAATGACGATCACTCACCTCCCGAAGACTCTCCAACTGACTATCGATTCGCCGAGCAAAGCCGGGATTTACACGTGATAGATAATGCTTGCCATCCTTCATTTCGATGGCAAGCATCAGATAGGTCTGTGGCCCCTTAGCCTCTTTTTTCGCCTTCACCTGCTCGCTTACCTTCCACCCTTTGGTAGAAGTCATCACCCGAATATCCCAACCATACTTGCGATTCAAGTTGTCCATCATTCCTCGGAACACGATGCCATGCGACGAGGTATCCTTCAGCCCCGTATAACCTATTATATAATGTATCATCTCATGCAGCAACACGCTCTTCGCCTGCTTGTCGGTCATGTCATAATAAGTCGACATGGAGAGCTTAAAGTCATAAAGCTTGGTTCTTCCCCATCTAGAGGCACGCTTAAACGAGAGCTGCCCCAGCCGGGTTTTGGCACGAGTAAGTCCCAACTCCGGAACAGGCAGTTTGCCGCCGAAGTAGTCGTGGTCGAATCTTCTAAACCACTCTTCCATCCATTCTATTGTCACAATCATACTTGCAAAGTTACGAAAAATAAAAGAAATTAGTTCTAGCAATAGCGCCAAAATTACATTTTTTGAGAAAATAAAGGCATGTTTAGGCAGAAAAGTTTAAAATATTCATTCTTCACAGCCTATTTTGACATTTCAAATTTTGGTATTAACCATTCCAAGAAATTACACGAAAAGTAGTTCAAGATGGTTCATTTTCATCTTTTTCCATACTTTAGACAAAAAAAACGAGAAAAAGCTTGCTACCTATTGTTTTTTTTCATACATTTGCAGAATAGAAACAACTTTAACGAGAAAGATATGGAACAAGACGATTACGACATTCATTGCACAAAACTTTTCGAAGAAGGCATCCGCTCTCGTCGCCATGGTGATACAGTCATAACGACCCTATGCAACAAGCAAGATTGTTTCATACTGTACATCCCACCCAAAGCAGAACAGCAGTTTAGAAAGCACTTTATGCTGAAGGCAGACGAAAGAATACTTTTGGCACGCGACACCTCGACATGGAATCGACGGAACGAAGGACTCGTGATGACTAACAAACGCATCATCTTCATACCGAGACACTATGTCGATAACAAGGAACTCTACATTATCAGATTCAACTCGTTTATGCATGTAACCAGCAATGCACACTCAGTGTTATTCTGGCATACAGAAACTAGCTTCTTCGCTATCCCCAAAAGGTTTTTCTTTAAGCCAAAGTGGAAATCATACGACTTTGACAGAGCGATAGCTCAATTGGGCGATATTCTTGAAAGAATGAGCACTCAACGTCCCCATGGAAAGATTATCCCAATTGCATGCAACCTGCATAAATATGCAGAAGCTTGACCCTTACGGTCAAGCCATACCCTAAATTTTAGCCTTTGTAATCAAATTGTAGCTTGCAAAGGCTAAAATTCCTTGTATTTTTATTTCATTTTTGTCGAAAAATGCGTAACTTTGCACACAAATTCGGAACAAAAATGAATAAGACAGCACAGCATATCATCGACATCAAAAACGTGTCGAAGAAATTCGGCGAGAAAGTAGCTCTCAAAGACATCAACCTCTATGTGAGAAAGGGCGAATTCATGACCATTCTCGGTCCTTCGGGATGCGGAAAAACTACTCTATTAAGACTTCTAGCGGGATTTGAGACTGCCACAGAAGGAGTTATAACCATCGGCGGAAACGACATCACCAACTTGCCACCATACAAGAGAAATGTGAACACGGTGTTCCAAAAATACGCCCTGTTTCCACACCTCAATGTGTACGACAACATTGCCTTCGGACTGAAACTCAAGCACACACAGAAGGATGAAATCATGCCCAAGGTGAAAAGAGCACTGAAAATGGTGAACATGAGCGACTATGAATACCGCGATGTAAACTCGCTATCTGGAGGCCAGCAACAGCGCATCGCCATCGCACGAGCCATCGTAAACGAGCCAGAAGTATTGCTTCTCGACGAGCCATTGGCAGCCCTCGACCTCAAGATGCGAAAAGACATGCAGCTGGAACTCAAAGAAATGCACGACAGACTAGGCATCACTTTCGTATATGTTACACACGACCAAGAGGAAGCACTCACACTGAGCGACACTATCGTGGTGATGAGCGAGGGAGAGATACAACAGATAGGAACACCAACCGACATCTACAATGAACCTGCCAATGCCTTTGTAGCCGACTTCATCGGCGAGAGCAACATTTTCTGCGGAACCATGCTCCACGACTGCTTGGTCAAAGTGGCAGGAGCCGAGATTCCTTGCGTTGACAAGGGATTTGAAAAGGACGAGGAGGTAGATGTGGTGATTCGCCCTGAGGACATCGAGATTTCCACAGACACAGCACACTCACAATTCGTGGGCAAGATAACCAGCAGCATCTTCAAAGGAGTACACTATGAAATGCTAGCCGAGAGCGACAAGGGCGTGGAGTTTCTCATCCAAAACTACAAGCACTTTGATGTAGGACAGACCATCGGCATGAGCATCATCCCCGACAACATCCACATCATGAAGAAAGACTGCACCACCAACGTTTTCAAGGCAAAACTGAATGCAGATGCCACGACCCTTGAATTTTTGGGCTGTGAATACCCGATGGTACTCAACGAAGAACAGAAGAAGCTCATCTACACCGATGAACACGGAAACAACACCGTGAACGTGAGCGTACCATTCGATAAAATCGAGCTCTTCGACAACGAGGAGGAAGGCACTTTCACGGGCGACATCAGCTTCATACTCTACAAGGGCGACCACTACCATCTCACCATAGACACAGACTGGGGAGAGAAACTCTACGTAGATACACAAGACGTATGGGATCTGGGCGACCATGTGGCCATCACCATCCCGAGAGAAAGCATCAAGCTCTACACGCTACATTAAACATGCGAAATCAAATGCGCAACATAAAGTAACAACATCAAACATTTAATATTTAATATTCAACGTTGAAACTCATAAAATTCATATCCTCTCGCCAAAGCTGGTCACTTCCATACGCCATCTTTGCGGCGATATTCGTGGTACTGCCCTTGGTGCTCATCGTGGTGTTTGCATTCACCGACGAGAATGGCAGCCTCACGCTCTATAATTTTCAGAAATTTCTGGCGCACCCCGAGGCTATCAACACCTTCGTGTATTCCATTGGCATCGCCTTCCTCAACACCTTGCTTTGCATCCTGCTGGGGTATCCTGCCGCTTATATCCTCACTCAGACCAAGATGAAATACGCTTCCACCATTGTAATGCTTTTCATCCTGCCTATGTGGGTAAACATACTGGTACGCACGCTTGCCACCGTAGCACTCTTCGACTTCGCCAACATCCCATTGGGCGAGGGAGCACTCTTGTTCGGAATGGTATATAACTTCATTCCATTCATGATTTATCCCATTTACAACACCTTGCAGAAGATGGATCGTAGCTACATAGAGGCAGCCGAAGACTTGGGCGCATCGCCATGGCAACAGTTTTTCAAGGTAATCCTACCCCTCTCCATGCCAGGCGTTGCGAGCGGCATCCTGATGGTATTCATGCCTACAATCTCCACCTTTGCCATCTCCGAATTGCTCACAATGAACAATATCAAGCTCTTTGGTACCACCATCCAGGAGAACATCAACAACTCGATGTGGAACTATGGTGCAGCGCTTTCGCTTATCATGCTTTTCCTCATCGGAGCATCCACACTCATCGCCGGTGACGGCAGCAAACAGGAAGGAGGTATCAGATGATGAAAAAAATATTCTGCCAGGGTTATCTGTGGCTATTGCTACTATTGCTCTACTCACCTATCATTATCATCGTGGTATTCTCGTTTACAGAAGCTAAGGTGATGGGCAATTGGACGGGATTCTCTCTGCAACTCTACAAGAACTTGTTTGCCGAAGGGACACACCACTCCCTCACGGCGGCACTCATCAACACTGTGACCATCGCACTGATCACCGCCACCGTATCAACACTCTTTGGCACACTCACTGCCATTGGCATATACAATCTCAGAAACCGATACGCTCGCAACGCCATCACCTTCGTGAACAACATCCCGATACTCAATGGCGACATCATCATCGGTATCTCACTTTTCTTGCTCTTCATCACACTTGGCATACCACAGGGCTACACCACAGTAGTGCTCTCGCACATTACTTTCTGCTTGCCATACGTAATACTGAGCGTAATGCCAAGGCTCAAACAGATGAACCCCAACCTCTATGAAGCGGCTCTCGACCTAGGTGCCTCGCCGATGCAAGCACTACGCAAGGTCATCATCCCCGAAATCTTACCAGGTATGATCTCTGGATTCATGCTAGCTGTCACCATGAGCATCGACGACTTCGCCGTGACCATATTTACCATTGGAAACGAGGGATTGGAGACGCTCTCTACCTTCATATATGCAGATGCACGCAAGGGAGGACTAACACCAGAGCTACGACCACTTAGTACCATTATTTTCGTATTGGTGCTTGTGATGCTGATAATCATCAATCGACGTTCTGACAAAAACAAGAAAAAATGAAACACTATATAGCATTATTCTTTGCATTCCTCGTGTTGCTGACAGGTTGCTACAACAAGGAAAACCGAGAAGAAATTCTGAAGGTATATAACTGGGCAGACTACATCGACGAAGATGTTCTTGCCAATTTCCCAGCATGGTACCAGCAACAGACTGGCAAGAAAATCAGGGTGATATATCAAACTTTCGACATCAACGAGGTGATGCTCACCAAGATAGAACGCGGACACGAAGACTATGATGTGGTCTGTCCATCGGAATACATCATAGAACGTATGCTGCGAAAGGACCTTCTACTCCCAATCGACACGGTCTTTGGCAAAACGCCCAACTATCTGAAAAATGTATCCCCATACATTGTGAAACAGATAGATGCCACTAGCAACAATGGACGTATAGCTCACCTATATGCAGTCCCATACATGTGGGGAACATGCGGCATACTTTATAATAAGGTACACGTACCTAATAAAGATGCACAGACCTGGGGCACACTTTGGAACAAAAAATACCAAGGCAAGCTCTTGATGAAGGATTCGTATCGCGATTCTTACGGCACAGCCCTCATCTGGGCACATCGCAAAGATTTGGAACAGGGAAAGTTGAGCGTCCCACAGCTGATGAACGACTATTCGCCAGAAGCCATAGCAACTGTAGAAAAGCAGCTGAAGGCTCTCAAACCTAATATCGAGGGATGGGAAGCCGATTTCGGAAAGGAGACTATGACCAAGGGAAAAGCATACCTAAACATGACTTGGAGCGGCGATGCTGTATGGGCGATAGAGGAAGCAGAAAAAGTGGGCGTTCCTTTGGGCTATGAGGTACCGAAGGAAGGAAGCAATATATGGTTCGACGGATGGGTGATTCCAAAATATGCACGCAATCCGAAGGCTGCCGCCTACTTCATCAATTACCTATGTCAGCAAAACGTGGCACTGGCCAATATGGAAACCACGGGCTACGTGAGCAGTGTGACAGGCAAAAAGGTACTAGAAGCCATGAGCGACAAGAAAGCTTATCCGAAGTCCGTAAACCTAAGCTACTTCTTTGGCAAGGAGATTCCGGAAGCTAAGCGAGCACATCTTAATCCCATTATGTATCCCGACAGTCAAGTAGTGGCTAGATGTGCTATGATTCACGATGCAGGTGACCATACCCCAGAAGTATTGGATATGTGGTCGAAAGTAAAAGGTGATAATTTGGGTGGAGGCATCGTCATCTTTTTGCTCGCTGTGGTGTTAATTCTCACTATTTTTGTCACCATCAAGAAAATTGAGCATTACAAACACAGGAGATTGTCGAGAAAACATCGCAGACATCACATCATTAAAATGAGAAATTAGAAGTTTCGAGTAACACCAGTACATCGGAATAAAAAGATAAAGGAATACCAAAAGACTATGGGACTCTAAAATCCCATAGTTCTTTAAGGAATCATGATAATTTCAAAAAAATTTAGAGAAAAAGGCCTAATTTAGAAGAAAAACAAACTTTTTATGAAAAAAGTTTTCGAAAAATTTGGTGGTATCAAAAAAAAGCAGTACCTTTGCAACCGCTTTTAAGAACAAAGCTTTTCACAATTAAAGATTGTTCGGAATCAAAAAAGCTTTCGGGTAGTTACCAGAGTGGCCAAATGGGGCAGACTGTAAATCTGCTGGCTATGCCTTCGGTGGTTCGAATCCATCACTACCCACTTTTCCCAAAAATAACTCAAAAATATAAGAGTCCGATTTTCGAAAGAGAATCGGATTTTTTTATTTGTTCCAATCCTACTCATTGGGAGAGGGACACACAGACTTCATATTTACATTATTTCATTATACCCCATACAATACTAAAAAATCCCAAGGAATAAAGATTTTCCTTGAGATTTCTTCTGATATTACCACAGATGTCGAAAAGACTAATCCTTCAAACTCTCCTGATACCACTCATAGAGTTTCTTTACACCATCCTCGATCTCGACCTTGTGAGTCCAGCCTAAGCGATGGAGCTTATCCACGGAGATGAGTTTGCGAGGTGTGCCGTCTGGCTTGCTGGCATCAAACTCGATTTCGCCCTCGAAGCCTACAGCCTTACGAACTAGCTCTGAGAGTTCACGGATGGTCAACTCCTTGCCTGTACCGACGTTGATATGGCAGTTGCGAATTTCGCCGAGGGATGGGATGGCTCCGCCTCTTCCCTCGGAGTTGTTTCTATCTACCGCTCCATCTACCTTCGCTCCATAGAATACGGAAGAGTATTTCTCGATGCCGATGATGTCCTTGAAATCCACGTTCAACAGCACATGCACGCTGGCATCTGCCATATCCTCGCTCCAAAGGAACTCACGGAGTGGCTTGCCTGTACCCCAGAGCACCACCTTATTATTATATATACCATAGAATTCCAATGCCTTCAAAATACGCTCATGGTCGTTGTGCCCATCCACATTACCTTCACCGATGATAGCACGAAGCTTATCGGTAGGGTTGATAGGACGCTTATTCATATCCACCTCGATGCTGTGCCAGTCTCCGTCATGGATGAGCTTAGCTAGATAAATCTTGCGCATCATAGCTGGCATCACATGGCTGTTTTCCAAATGGAAGTTGTCGTTAGGACCATAGAGGTTGGTTGGCATCACGGCGATGTAGTTGGTACCATACTGAAGATTGTAACTCTCACACATCTTCAAGCCAGCAATCTTGGCAATGGCATATTCCTCGTTGGTATATTCCAATGGGGATGTCAAGAGCACATCCTCCTTCATCGGCTGAGGAGCATCCTTAGGATAGATGCAGGTGCTGCCCAAGAAGAGAAGCTTCTTCACACCATGACTGTAAGCATTGCTGATGACATTGCACTGCATCTTCATGTTTTGCATGATGAAGTCGGCACGATACAATGAGTTTGCCATGATACCCCCCACGAAGGCAGCAGCAAGAACCACTGCGTCTGGCTTCTCCTCGTCAAAGAACTTCTCAACAGCATATTGGTCGGTCAAGTCGAGTTCTTTGTGAGAGCGACCCACCAAGTTATGATAGCCCCTGTTCCAGAGGTTATTCCAAATAGCAGAACCCACGAGTCCGTGGTGTCCTGCTACATATATCTTTGATTTTTTATCTAGCACTTTATTGAATGTTTAATTTGTAATGTTTAATGTTTACTTATAATACAACACTCTATAAACAAAACACAAGACTTTAAATACTACACATTATTTTACGATTCCCTTCTCCAAGTATTCCGCAAGGTTGCATCTTACTTTCTGACCTGCATCTTCGGCAGCCACCTTTGCCATATCACTATCCACCATAATCTTCACCAAGTCCTCGAAGGATGTGGTGTTAGGATTCCAATTGAGCTTAGCCTTCGCCTTGGTCGGGTCTCCCCAAAGGTTCACTACGTCTGTTGGTCGATAAAAGTCTGGAGATACTTCGACGAGCGTCTTGCCAATAAGTTCCTCAGGACCATCCGCACAGATACCCTTCTCATTTTCCTCCTTGCCTTCCCACTTCAATTCGATGCCTACATAGTGGAAAGCCAACTGAGCGAACTCACGCACCGAATGCTGCTTGCCAGTGGCAATGACATAGTCCTCTGGCTTCTCAGCCTGAAGGATAAGCCACATACATTCTACGTAATCCTTTGCATAGCCCCAATCACGGAGAGAATCCAAGTTGCCCAGGTAAAGCTTGTCTTGCTTGCCTTGCTTGATGCGAGCGGCAGCAAGAGTAATCTTACGAGTCACAAAAGTCTCACCTCTGCGTTCAGACTCGTGGTTGAAAAGAATACCTGAACAGCAGAACATATTGTAAGCCTCACGATACTCCTTCACAATCCAGAAGCCATACTGCTTGGCTACAGCGTAAGGAGAATATGGGTGGAACGGTGTATTCTCGTTCTGAGGAACCTCCTCCACCTTTCCATAAAGCTCGGAGGTGGAAGCCTGGTACATACGGCAAGTATCCGCCAAGCCACATTGACGGATTGCCTCCAAGATGCGGAGCACACCCGTAGCATCCACATCTGCCGTGAACTCAGGGGAGTCAAAACTAACCTGCACATGGCTCTGTGCTGCAAGATTATATACTTCAGTCGGCTTGACTTTATTCATTACCTGAATGATACTCATAGAATCACCGAGGTCAGCATAATGAAGGTGGAAATTTGGGGTACCCTCAAGATGGGCGATACGCTCACGATAGTCGGTAGATGAACGACGGATGGTACCGTGAACATCATATCCCTTACTCAACAGCAATTCTGCCAAATAAGAACCATCTTGACCTGTGATGCCCGTAATCAAAGCTACTTTTCTATTTTCCATTTATTTATATATATAAAATTGAATATTCCTTGTTTTATCATTGATTCTTCCATTGCTGCAACTTTGATATTTCATTCCATATTACCGATGTATCTTGTACATTTTCATACTCTGTTCCCTGAAATTTCAATATTTATGCAAACAAAACTGAATCCCACTGCAAAAGTACTACTTTTTTCTCAAACCATCAAACTTTCAGTTATTTATTTGTTGGACAAGAAAAAGATTGAACCATTCTCCTCTAGTAGGTTGCCGTCTGCATCTCTGGCCAATTCACAAGATAAAGCATCTCAGTGGCTCGCGTGAACGCCGTATAAAGCCAATGAATGTAATCAGGAGTAAGCATATCATCTGTCATATACCCTTGATCTACATACACATGCGCCCACTGTCCGCCCTGTGCCTTATGGCAAGTTACAGCGTATGCAAACTTCACTTGCAAAGCATTGTAATAAGCATCCTGTCTAATGGCCTTCATACGATCAGCCTTGAGCGGCACATCCTGATAATCTTCCTCAACTTGCCGAAAGAGCTGTCCCTGCTGTTCATGTGTCAAAGCCGGTGCCTCACTCGTCAGAGTGTCTAGTAGCACAGTAGCTTCCATTTCGTAATTGTTATAGTCGGGGAATTGCAACAAGAGAGTGGCAAAACGGAACCCATAAAGGTCAATTCGACGGCGTACCTTTAAGACTTTGGCTCGGTCTCCATTAGCTAGGAATGCTGGAATATCAGTACTTGGGGCATTGGGGGTTCTTGCTTGCAGCTCTTTGCGTTCCTTCTCTGTCCAATAATAATTATTCTTCACGATCATGACAATATCGCCACTCTCTAATTCCTCTTCCCTGTCGAGCACCATATTTCGAATGCCCTGGTTGAATATATTGGCGCGCTTGTTGCTTCTGGTCACCACTATGGTATCATCCAATCCCACACGATGGTAGCTGTCGGCAAGAGCCTCAATGAGTTCACCTCCAGGCATAGGCCTGATGTCGGAAAAGCCCCCGAACAGGATCTTTGGCAACTGCGTGATGTCATCGTGGGTAATCATCTGCCTAATCATTGTAGCATTATAGAGAATGCCAGACTGCTGGCTCTGTCGAAGCACTTCATTGAGGTCGCATTCATATACCGACAATCCGTAGCCTTGGAGCATGGTAGCATCAAGGGCAGGAGACTCTTCCTCTCCAATGGGTGGCAACTGCGCCTTGTCTCCAATGAACAGGATCCGGTCGTTGCGTCCCTGATAAACAAAGTGAATCAAGTCATCGAGCAAGCACCCGCTGCCAAAATTCATAGCCCCCAATCCCAAATTGGATATCATAGAAGCCTCATCCACCATAAATAGGGTATCGGTATAGAGATTATCGTTGAGATTGAACTGTCCATCCACTCCAGCGAAACTTTTTTCACGGTAGATACGTCGATGAATGGTGTAAGCAGGTGCGCCACTACTCTGAGAAAAGACCTTTGCCGCCCGACCCGTGGGAGCCAACAGCATAACCTTTTGATGAATAGCATGCATGGTGCGCACGATGGCCCCCGAGAGCGAAGTTTTTCCCGTACCGGCACTACCCCTAAGAATCATCACGCAGTGTTGATTTCGATCGGTGAGAAATCGAACGAACACATCAAGAGCATTCGCCTGTTCATGAGTCGGGGGAAAGCCAAACTGCTGTAATATTTTATATTTTAGCTCATCAACTATCATCTATGTATCATTTATAATTAATAATTAATAATTTCAACGACAAATATTTTGTATTGTCTCCGTTTTGCATTATCTTTGCACTTGCAAAAGTACTAATACTTTTCGATAAAGAGAATGAAATTAAGGAAAATAAACAATAATGCCATCCTGGGAGCATGTGTCATCGTTATGATGCTACTCTGTGTACTCAGTGTATGTCAACCCCTCATTTTCCAAAAACAGCAGGAAAATAGAGAGACCGCCGTGAAGGAGAAATTGATGCAAATACGCGCAGCCGAAGAGAAATACAAGGCAAAAAACGGTGTTTATACCGGCGACTTTTCTGCCCTTGTAAAAGGTAAATACCTGAAAACTGACGACCAATACATACCATACTCCGACGGTAAGAAGTTCTCTCTAGCTGCCACTACCATCGTAGGCAAGAGTGGCAAGCAGATACCGCTAATGGAATGTAGTGCCGCCTATGAAGACTATCTAGACGGACTAAACGAGGATGCCATACAGCAAGCCATCGAAAAGGCTAGTTATGCAGGACTCTTCCCCGGACTGAAGATAGGCGACGTAACAAAAGACAACGGCAACGCTGGCAACTGGTAAAAAGCCCCCAGCGTAAAACAATAAAAACGAAAGAAGCTATGGGCAACAAGACACGACAAGCACGACTCACCATCCGCGTGAGCAGAAATACACTCAGTTTCTCGGTAGTAGATCGAGAAGCTGAGCACCAGTTGATATACGAGCCTTACACTGTAAAAAGCGGTGTTTCGATAGCCGCCAACCTGCGCCAAGCTTTCGGCGAGAGCGAACTCCTGCAACGTGGCTATCAAAAGGTAAGAGTATATATTGATTCACCTATACTGTTGGTTCCCATCGAAGAATTCCATGAGGAAGATATTCAGGTGCTCTACCAGCACGCCTTTACGGGACATCAAGGTGAGACCATCCTCTATCGAGTGCAGCCGAACCTGAATGTTGTAGCGGTGTTCCCCATTAATAAGGATTTGAAGATGGTAGTGGAAGACAACTTCACCGATGTACGCTTCACCCCCATTATGCAACCTATTTGGAATTACCTGCACAAACGAAGCTTCACGGGTATTCACCACAAACTTTATGCTTACTTCCATGACAAGAAAGTAGATATTTTCTGCTTCGAGAAGAATCGCATCAAGTTCTTTAACTCTTTTCAAGCTGACCATGCCAAGGATGCCCTCTACTTCATCCTCTTCGTATGGAAACAGACGGGACTCGACCAAATGCAAGACGAGCTATATGTGGCAGGTGATGTGCCCGACAGGGAATGGTTTATCTACAACATGAAGATTTATGTGAAGAAAACTTTTATATTAAATCCTGCAGCAGAGTTCAATCGTGCTCCCATCACGGAGATAAAGGGCATCCCATTCGACCTACTCACACTATATCTGAGTAAATAAATAAATAAGCAATTATACATTATACACCATAACATTTGACATTATAAAAAATGAGAATCATCACAGGACAATATAAGGGACGCCACTTTGACATACCCCGCACGTTCAAGGCACGCCCTACCACAGATTTTGCAAAGGAGAATATCTTTAATGTACTCCAAGGATACATCGATTTCGAGAATGCCACCGCTCTCGATCTCTTCGCTGGCACAGGCAGCATCTCACTAGAACTGGTTTCCCGTGGATGCAGCAGGGTTATCAGCGTAGAGGCAGACAGAGACCACGCCAATTTCATCCGCCAATGCTTCAAGAAACTAGGCGAAGAAAAAGACGTATTAATTCGTGGCGATGTATTCCGCTTTTTGAAAACCTGCAAACAGAAATTCGATTTTATTTTTGCAGACCCTCCATACGCATTGGATAGACTACCAGAGATTCCCAATATCGTACTCGATGGCGACCTTCTGAACGAAAATGGCATCTTTGTTTTCGAGCATGGCAAGAACTACGATTTCTCTGATCATCCTCGTTTTTTGGAACACAGAAGTTACGGAAGCGTCAACTTCTCGCTATTTAGATAAAAGAAGCTCTAAAAAAGAGTTTTATATACATATATATGTGTTTAAAAACTCAAAATTGATGTCACTGCTGTCACGCCACACGGTAACCGTCTGAGAATAAGACAAATAAGGTGTGACAGCAAATATTTTTTTGCTGTCACCTGCTGTCACCTGCTGTCACGCCTATTCTATCAGCCTGACATTCCATTCATTGTTCGGTGACTTTGCCCAGCTCTGCCCGAGCCGCTGGGCACTTTTGCCCAGCGGCATGAGGAGTTTTACCCATGGTCGTCGGGCAAAAGTACCCTACGTGCCGGGCAAATTTGCTTAATATGGCGGGCAGATTTGCCTGTAGGTAGAAACGAATTGCCCCGAACGTTGGTTTCATCATTAAAGGAGTGGAGAAAGCAACCTTACTACACTCTCGAACAATCGTTTCAAAAATGGACGTTTCACAAAGTACGCCACATCATCTACCAAGATGCTACGAGATTCATCCGTAAGATAGATATCCTTGATTCGCTTCGCCATTTCCTCATCATAGAAGAAAGCATTCGACTCAAAATTGTTTTCAAAACTACGAAAATCGATGTTAGTGCTACCCACCGTGCAAAGATTATCATCACTCACCAGCAACTTGCTATGATTGAAACCGCCCGTATAGAGATATACCTTCACGCCGGCCTCTATAGCCTCCATCATATAAGAGCGCGAAGCCCACTCCACCATTTTGGCATCGGCATGGCGAGGCACCAGCAAGCGAATGTCAACTCCAGCAAGAGCTGCCGTTCGCATGGCAAAAAGCACGGGTTCGGTAGGTAGGAAATAAGGTGTTTCCATATAGACATATTTTTGGGCTTGGAGCAAAATGCGCACATAGCCCTGCATAATGTCTGGCCAAGGTGTAACAGGACTACTCGTCACAACCTGCACTAGACAGTTGTTGTTGATATGGAAATCCACTGGCGGATAGTACTTGCGATTGGACAGCAAGGTACGATCCACAAAATACCAATCGATAAGGAAAGCACGCTGGATGGCATACACGCCACCGCCCTCAATGCGAAGGTGGGTATCTCGCCATGCTTGCTTACTAGTTCCCTTTACGTATCGCTGAGCTATGTTCATGCCTCCGATAAAACCCACCCTACCATCTATCACACATAGTTTGCGATGGTTACGATAATTCACCTTGCTGGTAAAGGCAGGAAACCTAACCGGCATAAATGAATGCACATCTATGCCAGCATCCCTCATTCGCTCGAAAAAAGCATCCTTCACTTTCCAACAGCCCACGTCATCATAAATCAATCTGACTTCCACTCCTTCTTCCGCCTTGTCGATCAAGGCGTCTGCCACAAGATTACCCAAGGCATCATCCTCAAAAATGTATGATAAGAGATGAATATGATGCTTTGCCTGCCCTATATTATATAATAAGGTAAGGAAGAATTCATAGCCATCAGTGAAAATATCAACCCTGTTGTCCTTGAATGGGAACGCCCAGTTTTGATTGGTAAAGAGATTCACAAGCGGTTCGTTACCAGCAGGCAAATGCAGATTCTCCTGCTCAGCAAATTCCAACATAGAACGCTTTGTGAGTTGGTCCATGCTAAGGTCACTGATAAGACGTTCCTTTCGGGTATTCTGACCGAAGAAGATGTAAAAGACAATGCCCACGAAAGGCATGAATGCAAGCACCAACACCCACGCCATCGTCTTGGCGGGTTGCCGATTATCCATCAAGACGGTGATGATAGCAGGAATCATGATTGCCGCATAAAGCAACAAATATATCCAATGGAAGTAAATCATAACCTTTCGTTTATCTAATTATTTTATATCATTTAAAAACCAGATTAGTTGAACACCGAATTGGTCTGACTCGCTAGAAGTGCATTCATTTTCTTCAATTTCATAAATTCTTCCAGCAATTCTCTGTTCGTAGGATTCTTGGCGAACTCCTGTTGAACCTCAATGATTCTTTGGGCGATGTAATGAGTACGAAAACTGAGCAAGTCTTTGAACACCAATTGTCTCAACTTTTCCTGGCTCATTTTCAGCCGAAGGCTAGCCGTGGAAACCTCTTGGTCTCCTGTAGGCAAACCTGCGATACGGCTCACCTCAGGATTTGGATGGTTGGCGAAGTAAGCCTCAGCCACGAATCCATCATCCTTGATATGTTCCAACGCCTCCTGCAATATTCGATTGTAAAGCTCATTGTGAAACTTGAAGTTGTCGCCAGCCAAATCTAGACTGATATATTGCGCCAAAGGCAGTTCCACGTCGTTTCCATCCACATCCTGTACCACGATGAGTTTCTCGCCGTGGTGTATAATGAGTTGCACTAACAGGCTTTCCACCTCCAAGAGCTTATCAAGCGGAGTGGTACCTCTCAGCCCCGACTGCACTCCCTGCAGAGAAGCGTTAGCCTGAGGAGTTTGCAATCCTGCTACACGTCGCTCTGCCTTGACCTGCTCACTCATCCCATTTCTGATGAAATTGTTGAGGGCATTCACAATGATGGCCTCGTTTACCCCCAAACGATGTGCACAATCGGTGATATAAGAGGCTCGGGTAATCTGATTTTTGATTTTAGAGATACTCTCCACGATAGAATTGATGGCCTGACTGCGCTTTACTGGATCGGTTACACCTTTCAAAAGGACCTCGGTCTTAAACTGAATGAAATCACTCATATTGTCCTCGATGTACTTTTTGAAATCCGCCGCCGTATGGTTGCGTGCAAAACTATCAGGGTCGTTACCATTGGGCAGGAAAAGTACCTTTACATTCATCTCCTGCTCCAAAAGCATATCCGTTCCTCTCAAAGCAGCATGCACACCAGCCGCATCACCATCGTAGAGCAGTACTATATTGCTGGTAAAGCGATGGAGCAAACGAATTTGATGAATGCTAAGAGCTGTACCCGAGTTTGCCACCACATTTTCTATACCACATTGATGCATAGAGATGACATCGGTATATCCCTCAACCATATAAACACAATCCTCCTTGGCTATAGCCTTCTTAGCCTGATAGAGTCCATAGAGTTCTCGCTCCTTATGGTAAATCTCACTATCAGGAGAGTTTACATATTTTTGGTTCACACCTTTGGTACGGCTGTCAAGCACTCGTCCACCAAAAGCCACCACTTTGCCACTCACGCTAAGCCACGGGAAGATGGCACGTCCCGAAAAACGATCTAAATATTTATCCTGCCCACTCTTGTTGCCAGGCTCGTCTTTGTCCACCTTAAAACACAGGCCAGTGTCCACCAAGTATTTGGGGTTATATCCTTTCTTCACAGCCTCATCATAAAGAGCTGTACGCTGAGGAAGGGCAAAACCCAACTGAAACTTCTTGATAATGTCGTCTCTGAATCCACGACTTCTGAAATACTGCATACCGATGGCTCTACCATCCACGTCATTTTGGAGAATATCCTGAAAGTATGCTGCCGCCCACTCATTGACGATAAACATAGACTCTCGCTCACTCTCACGCTGTTTTTCTTCGTTGGTAAGCTCTCGTTCCTTTATCTCGATATGATATTTCTTAGCTAGCCAACGGAGTGCATCTGGATAACTCATCTGTTCCAGCTCCATCAAGAAATTTACAGCATTGCCTCCCTTGCCACAAGTAAAGCAATGGCAAATACCACGAGCAGGAGAAACAGAGAAAGATGGATTGGAATCATTATGGAAAGGACAAAGCCCAACGTAATTAATGCCACGTTTCTTGAGCGTGACAAACTCAGACACCACCTCTTCTATCTTGGTGGAGTCCATAATACGAGCTATGGTCGGTTTATCTATCATAATAAATACACACTTTTACTATGCAAAAGTACTACTTTTCTTTGAAAACACAAAATATTTCCTTGAAAAAGCTAATCAGCATCGATAGAATCGTTACATTTGTTTAATTCACGTTAATTTTACAGAAAATTAGTATCCAAAAGAAACAACCAATCACTTTTTTCACTATATTCGCTGCAATGTTTCGACATACAAACATCTTTTTGCATCAACTAGATGTGTCGAAACAGATAATACCAGATATCTGGCGTAATTCTTCACCCACTAGCAGTATGAAGAAAAAACAACAACATCCAAGCCTATGGCTTATGATCGCAATTTTCCTATTGGCAAGTTGCAGCAAAGAAAACGTGTTGAGTTACTCACCACAAGTTGCTAACCAGGAAGTAACATTCTCTCTCTTTGAGAAGACTATTTCCGACATAGACTCTAGAGCTGACGACAACAAGTCTGCTAAGAGTTTAAAGACCTGCAAATCTATCTCGGAGCTAGAAGTGGCACTATTTCCAGAAGACAGCAGACAAGACACCGTCTTTATCGTCAGACAAGACTCTGCCGCCAAAGACTTCGGCCAAGTAAAATTATATGTTCCAGCTGGAACATATAAAATGGTTGCGGTTGCTGCCGCCACCATTTCTCCCCAAAAAGGTAACAGAATCAACATCAATTCTGTAAATGAAGTAACATTTCCCTATAACGTTGTGAAAGATATGTTCTACACGCTCGAAAGCATTACCATCGAGTCAGGAAAGAGCAACCAAAGTTTCGACTGCAGTTTACAACGAGGCGTTTCTATGTTGGAGTTGAATTGCCAAGAGCCAACAAGACCAAGAAATCTGAAAACATTCAGCTACACCATCACGGGAAATTGTGGCAACGTTTTCAATCCGACTACAGGACATTGTCTTAAAAAGAGTAACATCACCAACACCTACACTCTTTCAGGCAACCAATACAAAAATAGCCATTTCGTCTTCAAGATATATATGTTTCTTGGAGAAGATGATGTTTCTGACATCAAACTATCCACCAAAGCTATTGATATAGACGGCAAGGAAATGAAGTCCTTATCGTTCGACAACATACGTCTTGTAAAAGGTAAAGTAACTACCTATAAAGGTCCATTCTTCACCAACAATACAAATATGACGTTCACCATTGACAGCGAAACAATTCAAGACTCTGGTTACGGAAAAGAATTTGAATAAGAAGAATGGGAGAACGTATGAGAGAACATTAAAATCAGACTAACAAGTATATTTACAACAAGAGGTCATTGCCTGTTGGCAATGACCTCTTGTTTATTATCTTACCAAAGAACACACAAAAAAGTATTCTTAGCTACGAAATGAAACAAATGACAAAGCAAAGGTTACACAAGAGAAAGATTATATCAAAGAAAATGCTTACCTTTGCACCTATCAAAACAATACATCGTAGATAATAACAACACATTGATAATAACAACACATTTTATGATAATGAAACTAAACAATTTCAAGAAAACAATCTTCATCAGTACGGCACTCCTCTATTCCTTGGGAATAAGCGCTGCCGACAGATTCGTAAGTTTCCATCAGGGCGACTTACTACTCAATAGTAATCATCAGGTGGAAATCTACATGGATGCCAACGATTGCAAGGGGGTGAGCTATGCTGCCAACGCCCTGGTCAAGGACATCCAGAACGTGAGCGGCAGCAAGGCTAGTATTACCTCCGACCGTCAGGCTTTCGCCTCTTCCGACAAGAAGGCGAATATCCTCGTGGGTACCATCGGACATTCTGCCGCCATCGACCTGCTCGTCAAGCAGAAGCGCATCAACGGCAATCTCCTGAAAGGCAAGCGAGAGAAATTCATCATCACCGTAGTGGATGGACAACTCGTCATTGCAGGTAGCGACCGCCGAGGTACCATCTATGGCATCTATGAACTCTCCCAGCAGATGGGTGTATCGCCTTGGTACGACTGGGCAGACGTGCCTATCGAGCATCACGACTCCATCTTCGTGAACAAGGGTGTCTATACCGATGGAGAACCAGCCGTTCGCTATCGTGGCATCTTCCTTAACGACGAGGCACCTTGCCTCACCTCTTGGGTAAAGAACACCTATGGCACCAACTATGGCGACCATCGCTTCTACCAGCGTGTGTTCGAATTGATACTCCGTCTCCGTGGCAATATGATGTGGCCTGCCATGTGGATGTGGAGTTTCTATGCCGACGACCCAGAAAACGAGAAGACCGCCGACGAGATGGGTGTGGTGATGAGCACTTCTCATCATGAGCCAATGGCTCGCAACCACCAGGAGTATGCCCGCAACCGCAAGGGATGGGGACCATGGAATTACCAAAAGAACAAGGAAAACCTGCAGAAGTTCTTCCGTGAGGGTATCGAAAGAGCCAAGGGCACAGAGCAAATCATCACCATCGGTATGCGTGGCGACGGCGACGAGGCGATGAGCGATGAGGCCGATACAAAATTGATGACCAACATCATCAACGACCAGCGCAAGATTATCACCGAGGTAACAGGCAAGAAGGCAAGCGAGACTCCGCAAGTTTGGGCATTATATAAAGAGGTGTTGGATTACTACGACAAGGGCATGAAGGTACCAGACGACGTAACCCTCCTGCTTTGCGATGACAACTGGGGCGATGTGCGCCGCATACCTAACGCCCAGGAGCGCAAGCACAAGGGTGGATGGGGATTGTACTACCACGTGGATTACGTAGGAGCGCCTCGCAACTCAAAGCTGCTCAACGTAACTCCAGTACAGAACCCTTGGGAGCAATTGACCCTGGCCTACGAGAATGGCATCGACCGCCTTTGGATTCTCAACGTGGGCGACCTCAAACCAATGGAATATCCTATCAGCCAATTCATGGACATGGCTTGGAATCCTCATAAATACGGCGTAGATAATATCACAGGACATACGCTCGATTGGTGCGAACAGCAGTTTGGTCCAACCCAAGCACCAGAGGCTGCCCGCATTCTCAACCTCATCTGCAAATACAACGGCAGATGCACTCCTGAGATGCTCGACAAGAATACCTATGGCTTGGAGAATGGCGAATGGCAGGAAGTGGTCAACCAATACTTGCAACTTGAAGCCGATGCCTTGCGCCAGTACAACAGTCTGCCAACAGCTTATCACGACGCTTATCGCCAAATCATCCTCTTCCCTATCGAGTTGATGAGCAATCTGCACCAGATGTATTTCGCCCAGGCCCAGAACAATGCCCTCTTCAAGCAGGGGAATCCGAAGGCAAACGTGTGGGCAGACGAGTGCGAGCGCCTCTTCAAGAGAGACTCCCTCATCTGCGATGAATACAACCACAAGATGTCTAACGGCAAGTGGAACGGCATGATGACCCAGAAGCACATCGGCTACAAGATTTGGAACGATGACTTCGAGAAGGACACCTGTCCTGAACTTTTCCGAGTTTCTACTGACGAGGCTCCTGTCATCGCCGAGCACAATGGTGTGGTAGAAATAGAAGCTCCATTCTTTGCAGAGAAGACCGATGCGAAGGCAGAAGGCAAGGACAAGGAAGGTGCCAAGTGGACCCAGATACCATTCATGGGAAAGAGTCTTGCCGGCATGACCTTGATGCCATACACCAAGAGCGTGAAGGGAGCCAGCATCAGCTATAAGTTTAAGATGAACGCCTTGGCTCGCAATGCTACATCCAGTGACAATGGAGGCAAGAAAGTTCGCATCCACGTCATCATCAAATCAACCTTGGACTATCTGAACAAGGGCGGCTTGAGCTATGGTGTCAGTCTGGATGGTGCAGAGCCTACACAGGTGAACTTCAACCACGAACTGAACGAGAAGCCTGAGAACATCTACAGCATCTACTACCCTACTGTAGCCACTCGCATTATAGACAAGGTGATAGAGGTAGAGCTCCCAGCCACTGGCGACGGAATCCACACCCTCACCCTCACCCCTAACGATCCAGCCATCGTCTTCGAGAAGATTGTGGTGGATGGAAGAGAAGGGAAACAAAGGGTAAAGGTGATTTAAGTTCTGCATCAATTCAAGCCAAAAGGACTTAAATCATTTGGCTGTTTATCAGTAATGCTTGCCATCCTCATTGCGGTGGCAAGCATTTAATTTGAACCATTACCAAAGAATCGTCTTATATAATAATGTATAAGTCTATATTTCTAGCCTATCTCATACTATTTTTCCCCTACCACCTCACTTTTTGCGTTAAATCCATTCACATTTCATTGCAATACCAAATATTTTTGTTATCTTTGTGAACAAACAAGGACAATTAACAATTACATGACAGAAGGAGGAAAAAGAGTATGGCAGATATAAAACAAATAATATCCCATTTATATCAAACTATTCAAGATGGACGTTGGGTTATTCAATCCAATGAGGAGCATACCAATGGTGTTTCAGAGCGAACGTCACGTTTTGCTAGCGAATTTGGCTTGGGAGCTTGGGGCAGAGTGTTAGGAATGCTTCATGACATAGGGAAAGAAACAAACGCCTTTCAGCAACACATCAGAAAAGAAAGTGGATATGCACCTGAGATAAAAGTTGTGGGTGACTATCACCATGCTTATATAGGTGGTATTATCGCCAGAAAGCTTTATGGGAAATCTGCTGACAATTTCTTCGTCAACCAAATTTTGTCTCATCATTCGGGATTGCATGACTCGGATGAGTTGGACGGTGAGAATAGCGAACTAAAAAAAAAGATACCTGCAGAGGTAAATACAAATATAGAAAAAGTAGTATTAGAGAAGTTATTCTTTAAATGCGAAGCAAGTGACTTCCATCATTTGTCTCGTATGTTATACTCTTGTCTTGTAGATGCTGACTATCTTGATACGGAAGCTTTTATGGACAAAGTTGCCTCCGAATTACGTGCAAACAAGGCTGCAATAAAAGATTTGCTGCCAAAATTGGAAGCCTATCTTCAAAATCTGAAAGTTTGTGCAAATGTTTCTGAAGTGAATCGTATCAGAAACGAGGTGCAGCAACAATGCATCAAGACTTCTCTATCGCCTGTCGGTTTTTATAGCCTAACAGTTCCAACAGGTGGAGGTAAAACACTATCGTCTTTGGTTTGGGCTTTGAGACATGCTATCCATAATGGTCAAAAGAGAATTATTATTGCGATACCTTATACAAGTATCATTGTGCAGACTGCCGCTATATTGAGAGAAATCTTTGGGGCAGATAATGTTCTGGAGCATCATAGCAATGTTGATCCAGAGCAAATAAAAGACGAAAAGCTCAGAGAACAGATGAAGTTGGCGGCAGAAAACTGGGATTACCCTATTGTGGTCACAACCAATGTTCAACTGTTTGAGTCTATGTTTAGTAACAAGCCTGCTACTTGTCGCAAACTGCATAACATTGTCAATAGTGTGCTGATTTTAGACGAGGTACAGACACTGCCTATGGATTATTTGCAGCCAATAGTTGATTCACTGAAAACATATAATAAATTATTTAAGGTTTCTGTATTGTTCACGACAGCAAGTCAACCTGTTCTAAGCGGTTTTATTGAAGGATGCAACCCAAAGGCTTCGTTCCAAGGAATAAAAGAAGTTAAGGAAATTATTACAAAAGATTTCAAACTCCACGATAAATTAAGAAGAGTAAAACTTGATATAGACAATTCGGGGAAATCATACGATGAAGTTGCCGAGATGCTGAAAAGGCATAAAAAGGTGCTTTGCATTGTAAACACTCGAAGGGATGCTAAAGAGCTATATGAGCGTTTACCACAAGAAGGCGTTACCTTGCATCTTTCTAAAATGATGTGCCCTGCACATATAGGTGAAACTATAGAACAAATTAAGACTGCACTCAAAGATGACAATAATGAAATTATTCGAGTGATATCCACTCAATTGATTGAGGCTGGAGTAGATATAGACTTCCCGGTTGTGTTTAGACAAGAAGCAGGTTTAGACTCCGTCTTGCAAGCGGCAGGTCGATGCAACAGAGAAGGGAAAAAAGGCATTTGTACCACATACGTTTTTAGCCTTGCCAAAGAGCACAATCTTCCTAAAGGTGGAATACAAGATGGTAACAATGCAAGACTTAGCTTGGACACATCATCAGATTGGTTTGCTCCAGAAACGATGAGTACTTATTTCCGTCAACTATATTGTCGAAATGAAAGTTTCGACAAAAAGGATATGAAGCATTACTTATACGATGTGAAGAATATAAGCTTCGCTACTGCCACAAAGTATTTCCAACTTATAGAAGATACCGGAAAGACGGTTGTTATATGTTGGAAAAACAGTACAGAGCTTGTACAAGAGCTTGTACAAAACGGTCCTTCATATCTGCTAATGAAAAAAATCTCAAAATACTGCGTCAATATCTACCAAAGAGACTTTGAGGCATTATGCAAGATGGGAGTTGTAACAGAGAAAAGAGAAGGACTATTTGTGGTTGATTACGCACAACAATATGATGAACATATCGGTTTGCGTATAGACAACAATTGGGCAAAAGAATCGTTGATAATATAAAAAGAATAAAATATGGTAAAGAAGAACGCAATAAAGCTATTTGGAGACGACATGATTCGCACCGTATGGGATAACGAAAAAGAGAAATGGTATTTCTCCATTGTTGATGTTGTAGCGGTATTAACGGAGAGTGCTGATCCACCAGCATATTGGCGTAAACTAAAACAACGTCTAAAAGCCGAAGGAAATGAAACCGTGACAAACTGTCACGGTTTGAAAATGCGAGCTACGGATGGTAAAATGCGTATGACTGATGTAGCTGATACAGAGCAGCTTTTACGAATTATCCAATCAATTCCGTCACCCAAGGCAGAACCATTTAAAATGTGGCTTGCCAAAGTTGGAGCTGAAAGATTAGACCAGATGCAAGATCCAGAATTGAGCATACAACAGGCAATGATGGATTATAAGTTTCTTGGCTATTCTGATAATTGGATTAATCAACGTCTTAAGAGCATTGAGATACGTAAGGACTTGACAGACCAATGGAAATTGCACAATGTAGAAGAAGGTGTCCAATACGCATCACTAACCGACATTATCTATCAAGCGTGGGCAGAAAGAACGACCAAAGAATACAAGCAATTCAAAGGTCTAAAGAAAGAGAATCTTCGAGATAACATGACCAACGAAGAGCTTGTTCTCAATATGCTTGCAGAATTGTCTGCTACAAGCATCACCAAAGCCA
>ERZ808240.1869-NODE-1869-length-24658-cov-7.537617_pt1 | contig 24658 bp, 34 predicted proteins | sample MGYA00521084_ERZ808240 | MGnify/ENA primary metagenome ERZ808240 (study PRJEB31516, sample SAMN03275571) | gut metagenome | biome: mammalia-associated habitat; material: feces | host: Papio cynocephalus | place: Kenya | collected 2012-08-06 ... | reverse complement strand
CGGCAGGCGTAGCCGAACATCATTCCCTGATCTCCGGCACCGGTACGGTCATAGGGGTCGGTATCGTTGCCGTCCCGGCTCTCCAGCGCGTCGTTGACGCCCATAGCGATATCCGGAGATTGCTCGTCAATGGCGGTCATGATAGCGCAGGTGGAGCCGTCGAAATTGCCTTCTTCTCCGTTATAGCCGATGTCTTTGATCACCCGGCGGGCGATAGCCGGAATGTCCGCATAGCAGGTGGTGGAAATTTCCCCCATCACGGTGACCACACCGGTGGTGCAGAAAGTTTCGCAGGCCACGTGCGCGTTGGGATCCTTCTCCAGGATAGCATCCAACACCGCATCGGAGATCTGATCGCACACCTTGTCCGGATGGCCCTCGGTCACGGATTCGGAAGTGAATAAGTGTCTGTTCATGGTTATCCCCCTGTTTGAAAATAAATATTGACATGAAAAAACGCCCGGCAGCAGCCGAGCGTGGAAGAGTCCCTCATCTTTCGGTTGCACCGCAGGATTTGGCACCTTATGGCGTCGCCGCCACAGGTTGCCGGACATCATCGGGCCTGTTCCCTCCGTCACTCTTGATAAGGCTATTCACTTGTCTGGATGCCAGTATAGCACGATCGCCCCGGTTTGTCAACCGTTAAATTTTTCCGCTCCATACCAGAGCGATCACAACCAGCGTCACCGCAGCAAAAGCTGCTCCCAGCCACACAAGGGGCCGTTTCCGGATGGGCTGATGCCCGTTTTCGATGGGCGGAAACAGGTGAGCCGCCCGCAATGCTCCGGCAACCCCTTTATAGAGAACCAGTGCCAACGCTCCATTGAGCGCGCCTTTGAGCAAGTTAAAGGGGAGAAATACCGTCCATAGCATCCCGACCACCGTCGAGCGGGGAACGTGCATATAGAGGGGGGTGATAAGATAATTCCACAGCAGCATTCCGGCGGTCATCGCCAATACCCCGGCAATTAAACCACACAAGGCGTTTTTCAGGGTACGGTGGCGATGATAGAACCCGGCGGCGACGCAGACAAACAGCCCGGAGGATAACAGATTCATGATGAATCCGATAACTCCGGTATCGCTGATCGTCACCATCTCCACCAGCGATACCACTGTGCACATCAGTCCGCCGTATACCGGTCCAAACAGGAATCCGCCGATCACCAGCAATACGTCCTTTGGCTCATATTTGAGAAATGAAACCACCGGAATACGGATGAATGCTACCGCCAGAAACGCCAGCGCGCACAGCATAGCCATAGCGCACATTCGGCGTAGACGCCAGCTCTGAACTTTTGAATCAGATTGAGAAACGATTGATTTCATACCGATTTCCTCCAATTGTATAAAAAAATATGCCTCGGAACCATTGGCTCCAAGACATGGAATAGATGCGCACAAAGCGCCTATTTCTTCTCTCATCCGGACTTTAACCGTCGGTATCGGAATCACACCGATTCAGTGCCGAGAAGTCGGCAGTTGCGGACTGTCACCGCCGGTGGGGAATCGCACCCCGCCTTGAAGAACTCTGGATTTGCTCTTATCATACTCCGAAATACGGATTTGTCAAGAGTTTTATTTAAAATTTTTCGGATCGCTGTAATAGCCGACCGCCAACCGGTCACAGCGCTCATTCTCCGGATGGCCGTCGTGTCCCTTGACCCAAACAAAGGTAACCTGGTGGGTTTTCAGGAGCGGCAACAGTTTTTCCCACAGATCGACATTCAGCGCCGGTTTTTTATCTGCCTTGCGCCAGCCGTTTCGTTTCCATCCGTAGACCCAACCTTTGGTAATGGCATCAATCACATATTTGGAATCGCTGGTGAGCGTGACGGCGCATGGTTCCCGGAGCGCCGATAACGATTCGATCACCGCGGTGAGCTCCATGCGGTTGTTGGTGGTTTCCGGCTCGCCGCCGCACAGCTCTTTTTCCACACCGTTAAAGCGCAGAACGGCTCCCCAGCCGCCCTTTCCGGGATTGCCAGAGCAGGCGCCGTCAGTGAAGATCTCTACACACTTCATGGAATCCCCCCTCTTACGGGTTACTATTTTAACAGAAATCCTCCCGGATGACAATACTAAAATTTCAAAATAGGCGATACGGTACCCATTGGGTGCGTGTCGAAATGCAGTTGCGTCGAGATCGTGCCCTTGAATTCTCCCGTTTGCCCGGTACGATAGGGGAGCGTTTCGCCGGCGTTCTGGTTAACTACCTCCGGTACGTTGAGCCTTGCTCCGATTCACACAAGCACCGTTGGCCGCTTACTGACTACTGGGCTACGCTGGTCGGCTCGGCCGCTGCCATCTCCATCTACACCAAGCCCGGTCTGGAATACAACGTGCTGCGCTGCGAAAACTACGTGTACCGGCAGGCCGGTAACGCCATCGACGCGCTGATCAAGTGCTACGGGCAGGATCGGTTCTTCGACAAGCTGCAAAAACGCAGCGCCCGGCCGAACCCGAAGTATTCACACATGGTGGAAGATTTCCTCCGAGGATGCAGCGAGGAGATACAGCCTCATGACAAGGTGCAGCCGGTAGAAGCGGTGGCAGAACCCACCGAAGAGGAGATGCAGCGAGAATATCTGGAAGTGATCGACGGCTTTAACCCCGATGCCAAGACAAAAACGGTGGACAAGTACGGCCGACGGTGGATCCGCTGCGATACCTGCGGAGCGATCAAGGAAAGCGCAGACTTCGTGTATTACGGTGGCAGCAATGGCCAGAATCGCGGTATCTGCTCCGAGTGTAGCCGCAGATGAATGACATAACCCGGATATGGCTGTACCAGTATTTTGAGCGGATCACGGTGGAGATGGAGAGCGAGTTATACCACTACCACAGGAAAACCTTGCAAAACTGCGATGGTCTGGATATAATAGAATACATCGAACTGTTGCAGCGGTACCGCGAAGCCGTTGCCATCCAGCAAGACGTGATCCGGATCATGGCTTTGGGGGAAAATGTTGAAAAAACTACGAACTAAACTAAATAGAAATCAGCCATAAGAAAAGACCACCCTTCGGTAGGGTGGCCTTTTTTTACTCCTGTTTTCCGCCTTTGGTGCCGATCAGCCAGTCCACCGACACCCCGTAGAAGTCCGCCAAGATGCCGAGTTTTTCCAAGTCTGGCTCTAACCTTCCTGTCTCATATTTTGCTATCGTGGACGGTGGTATATTCGTTCGCTCTGCTATTTCTCTTTGGCTCATTCCCGTTTCGTTTCTTGCTTTTTTGATTCTGCTTGGAAATATTTCGTGGTACATGGGGGACACCTCCTTGCTTGCTTCAATTATAGCATAATTTGTCAAATTTAATGCTTCAAATTTGGCATAAATGCCACTTCCAAAATTGGAGCAAAACTGCTATAATTGAAGCAGACAGCCGGAGAGACGGCGAAAAAATTTCCTAATGGAGGTAGAAGAAGATGGCAAAGATGTATGCGGTGTGCACCAAGTATGGTACAAGTGTTTTTGATGGTACGAAGGCTCAGTGTGAACGGCATCTCAATCGTTTAATTAAGGGTGGTTTTATCTGGGCAAAAGATTGTTTTGTTTGGTCTATGGAGCAGCTGCAAGCAGTCCGTATGCTTGAAGAGCGCTTTATGTTCGTGGATCGCGAAGAGTTCCGCGCCCTCAAAGATGCCCACCCCGAGTGCCGTGAAGTGCTTGAGGAGGTGTGATAGATGGAGCTTGTTAACATCACCTTGAACATGGATTCTATCCGCATCATCTCTCAGTGTCTCGCGTTTGTGGACAATGGCACCGGCTATCCCACTGTACCGCATGAAGATATACATTTCGTCTCCGAAGCATTTCTGAATTTTCTTTCTAAGGAGGTGGAGTGATGGTTATTGAAGAAACTGAACACCGGGATGATTTATTTCATCTCAATTTGACAGAAGAGGAAGTCCGTGTTCTTGGTCGGTGTGTCGAGTATGTAAGGTTACATTCTGTTTTTCCTTACAAAGTCGATTCGGAGTTGGATCTTCTGTCCCGCGCTTTTTCGTATTTTTTTGCTCAATTGGATTTACCGTTTTAAGGAGGACAACAACAATGAGAATTAAGATCACAGGCGTACAGCCCCAGAGTTACACCCTTGACAATGGCTATTCGTTCACCGGCGAGAAGATACACGCCATCGACCTCGACACCAAATCCGATGGTCAGATCGGCAATCAGGTCATGACCTTCAAGTTGGATTCCGACTCCCCGTTGACTTCCGTTCCGCTGATTGTCGGTAATGAGTATACTATCTACTTCACGCCCAAAGGTAAGCCCGACTACCTTGCACCGTACAAGGCCTAACCGGTAGGTATTCCGTTCATCATACAAAGGAGGTTTTCGCATGCTGTTCCATCTGGCTGAAACGACCCCGTCCTCGATGACCACGTTTTTGACCGATATTGGCACTTTCTTCACCCAGGCCATTACCTGGCTCGGCTCGGTTCTGTCCACTGTGGTCTCTAATCCGCCGCTGCTGGTGCTGGTCATCGCAATGCCGGTGATCGGATTCGCGGTCGGTCTGCTGTCCCGGCTCATCCATCTGTAAGGAGGTGCTTTTATGGCTGATTTCCTGTCCACGATCGGCACTTTCTTCACGTGGTCGATCACGCAGCTGGGCACGGTGCTGTCCACCATCACCGCTTCCCCTGCATTGACGGTCATGTGTCTGGCCATGCCGATCTGCGGTTTCGCAGTTGGTCTGCTCGGACGGCTCATCCATCTGTGATTCCCGCTTACCTCACGCCGCCCCTCGTTCCTCTCACCCCGGAACGGGGGGCGATTCTTCTTTCTGGAGGTGTTTTTATGTGGAGAATTAAGCGTTGGCTGCATCGCGGTCTTACCGTGCTGCGCTGGCTGCTCTTCCCGGTGCTGGCTGTCTCGCTGCTGCTCGGTATGTGCGTGCCCGCCGCGGCGGCCGGTACATGGGGCTCTTATGAGCGTGATATTTACGATATTCCCGGCTTTTCGGTTTTCAATAATGTTCCTGCTCGTTTGGACTATCCCGGTATGGAAGGTGTTTACTTTTGGGTTGTTTCTTCTTCTACACCGTCCATGGTTAGCTGGGTTTTGAATATTCCTTTTGTGTTAAATCCCGGTGATGTTTTCCGGCTTTCTACGGTTTTGGAGGGTTGGTCTAATCGTTCGGTTAGTGCTCTTTCGATTGCTCTTTGCAATGATACTTCCTACTATTTGGTTGATACCCTGACTCCCTCCGGCGGTGGCGGTGATGCCTGGTATACTTTTAACATCAATATTGATTATTCAGTTGCTCATAACTGGCAGATTTCGTATATTCAGTTTGATTTTCTTTTTGATAGTACCGTTTCTGGCTCTTTTACATTGAGTGACAAGTCCTTTGCTATGGGCTATGGTGATACTAATTCTCCGGATTACCCCAGTTTTGCGCCCCCATCAGGAGGCGCGGTTAGTGATCTGGGCGCTGCCGAAAGTTCGCTGACAGATAGTGCGCAAGATGGCATAGACAAGGCTGGCGAAGCCTTTGCCGGTGTGGATAACAATCTTGCCGGTTACATCAACGGTCTTCTGCTCTGCTCTAAGATCATGGGGTCAGCCATCGTTCGTATGCCTTGGCTCGGTACCGTGATCGAGATTTCTTTGGCGCTCGGCCTGTTTGCATCGCTCCTCGGCTTAGGCGCTGCCATTATCGGTGCATCCAATAGGCGCGCTGCTGGATCGGATGCCATTGATTATGGCTTTGAATATCGCTTCCAGCGGTTCAAGGATTTTGTTGCCGAGCATTTCCGCAATCAGCCAAGGAGGTTGAAGTAATGCTCAACTTCTTTAACACGCTGATCGAGTACATCAAGATCGCGTTTCAGTTCCTCCACAATATCGCTACATCGCTGGTTAATCTGGTGGCCGTGGTTGCTACGGCATCCTCGCTGCCGGTTTCTTTGGTCAAGTATGTGTTTGCTCCTCTCGGCGCTTCCATTCTGGCCTGTGTCGCTTTCGGTATCCTCAAACTGCTGGTAGGGAGGGATAGCCTGTGATCTTTGTCGACTGGTTCTTTACGCAGATGCAGGCGATTTTCTCCAAGCTGAACGAGTTCTCCTTTGACGGTGCGCCGCTCGGTATTATCCTCGTTGGTTTCCTGCTCACTAGCATTATTATTTCCGTCTTTTGGCGAGGAGGTCGCGGTTAAATGGTTATATTGCCCGTTATAGCCGGTCTTTTCGATATGCAGTATCTGACACCGGTTTTGCTCTTAGGCTTCGTTTTTGGCCTACTCTGCTTGCTGATACGGAGGTGTAAGCGTTGAATATGACCGTGCTTCTTCTCATGATCATTGCCATTGCCGTCTGTGTCTTGGCATTCACAAGGGGGTGAAGATATGCAAACCATCATTCAAGCGCTGCGTGATATCATCGGCATTGATTCCGACACGTTCTATCACGTCTTTCAGAATAGCAGCGGTTCCTATAACAGCTACACATGGGACTATGGTGCCATGCTTGAATACGCCGTTGCCGGTATGATTGTTCTTGTGGTCATCACGTCCATTTTTAAGATGCTGAGGGGGTTTTTTAACGCATGATCTCTGTATACTTCGGCTCTCCCGGCTCCGGTAAGACCACCATGGCCGTCCGTGAACTCTACAAGCGCCGGAAGCTCTATGCCTACACCTTCGCCAACTTCGGCTGCCGCTGCTGTACCGGCCTTGATGATATCTCCCTCGCCGGTCTCGGCAACTGGACATTCCCGCCGCACAGCTACATAGTCATCGACGAAGCCGGAATCGAGTACAACAACCGCAAATTCAAGTCGCTGGATCAATCCACTATTCAGTGGTTCAAGCTGCACCGCCATTACCGCTGTGATCTCTCGGTCTGGTCTCAAAGCTGGGACGATATGGACATCACGCTCCGCCGTCTGGCCGACCGCCTGTACTACATCAAGAAGCTGGGGCCTTTCACCCTGATCCGTCGTGTGTATAAGTGTGTGACGGTGGATAAGCAGTCCCAGCAGATCATAGACGGTTATAAGATGGTCTCTATGCTCTGGTTGCTCCTCAAACCCCTGTATTTCGTCTCCTTTGTCTTTTTTGGGCTCGGTTTCTTCCTCCGGCTTATCTGTCCTTTCGATGAGATAAAACTTGTTCTACGCCGTCCCTACTACAAGTATTTCGACACACATGCGGCTCCGCACAGACCCGTGCCGTGGCAGCTGCCTGACCCTTTCTCTGTCCAGCCTTCAGGGAATTCAGCGCGTCAAGCGCTGACCGATTTTGTGCGACGCATTACGAGGCGGTAAAGACCGCCGAAACGCATTTCCGGTATTCCGCAACCTAAGAATTTGGTTGCGCACCAACCCGGCGCCCGCAGGGGCGCCGGGTGTACCCCCCCCGCTAGCAGGGGGGTACTAACGCCATATTGATAGTAAGGGGTGTACAAATGCTGGATGATCTGGTACTGATCGACTGGCTGTCGATTACGTCGAAAATTCATACAAAAGAAGATATTATTGCTCTGCTCGGAATGGAGTGTGTGTCCTGGACTTTGACTAAAGGTGCTCATGGTTATAAAGACCGTCTCTATTACAACTGTGTCTCTATTCACTTTAACGGTTCCCCTGATCAGGGTGTGTGGTTAGATATGTCTGGACAGGGTTGTCGTTGTTTTGAGACTATCGGACACGGTGATTTTGATATGCTTCTCAAACTTGTACAGGACAATCCAGAACAGATGAAAGTCACGCGAATGGATGTCGCGTTCGATGATCACTCCGGCATACTCGATCTACCACGGCTCTGTCAGGATACGCTTTTGCAAAATTATGTGGCCAAGGCTACTTCATGGCAGGTCGTCCAATCCAACAAGGGTTCAACCGTCTATATCGGTTCTCAACAGTCTGACGTGCTTATCCGCATCTACGATAAGGCTGCCGAACGGAACATTACAGACGGTACCCATTGGGTGCGTGTCGAAATGCAGTTGCGTCGAGATCGTGCCCTTGAATTCTCCCGTTTGCCCGGTACGATAGGGGAGCGTTTCGCCGGCGTTCTGGTTAACTACCTCCGGTACGTTGAGCCTTGCTCCGATTCACACAAGCACCGTTGGCCGCTTACTGACTACTGGGCTACGCTGGTCGGCTCGGCCGCTGCCATCTCCATCTACACCAAGCCCGGTCTGGAATACAACGTGCTGCGCTGCGAAAACTACGTGTACCGGCAGGCCGGTAACGCCATCGACGCGCTGATCAAGTGCTACGGTCAGGAACGGTTCTTCGACAAGCTGCAAAAACGCAGCGCCCGACCGAACCCGAAGTATTCACACATGGTGGAAGATTTCCTCCGAGGATGTCGACCGGATGAATGACATAACCCGGATATGGCTGTACCAGTATTTCGAGCGGATCACGGTGGAAATGGAGAGCGAGTTATATCACTACCATAGGAAAACCTTGCAAAACTGCGATGGTCTGGATATAATAGAATACATCGAACTGTTGCAGCGGTACCGCGAAGCCGTTGCCATCCAGCAAGACGTGATCCGGATCATGGCTTTGGGGGAAAATGTTGAAAAAACTACGAACTAAACTAAATAGAAATTTAGTTTAGTTAAGGGGAGGGGAATTATGAATCAGCGGTATAAAACCGACTGTCCGGCTGTGTTACGTGAATATCTCGGGTACATGGAAACGGTCAAAGGTCGTTCTTCCAATACGGTGGACGGATATTATGTAGACCTGCGTACATTTTTCCGCTTTCTTCTTGCGGAACGTGGATTGGCGGATGCGTCTGTTGATCCACCGCCCATTACATCCGTGGATATACCATTGTTGCGTACAGTTACACTGAACGATCTGTTCGAGTTTCTGAATTACGCTAAAGAGGATCGCAGTAATTCCAATGTAACCCGCGCCCGCAAGGTTTCTGCACTGCGTCAGTTTTTTCATTATCTGACCGATATCACCCATCAGCTGGAGGATAATCCGGCAAAGAATCTGAGTTTACCCAAAATGCCGACCCGTATGCCGAAATACCTTACGCTGGAACAATCCATAGAATTGTTGTCGCTTCCGGCATCCGCCGGGGCCAACGCCGAGCGAGACTACTGCATATTGACACTTTTGCTTAATTGCGGTTTGCGTCGTGCAGAGCTGGCGGGTTTGAATTTGAACGATGTGCGCAGCGACCACACGCTGCGGGTGATCGGCAAAGGTAACAAAGAGCGCATACTGTATCTGAACGAAGCCTGCCAAAAGGCATTGGAGGCGTACCTGCCGAAACGACCGGTGGACGGCACCAAGGACAAAAAAGCCCTGTTTTACGGTCATACAAAAGATCGCATCAGTGTACAAGGCGTCCATTATATTGTGAAAGGATATCTGCGACAGATTCCCGGTGCCGAAGATATGTCCACCCACAAACTGCGTCACACAGCGGCAACGTTGATGTACCAGCAAGGCGGCGTGGATGTGCTGGTACTCAAAGAGATCCTTGGTCATAAAAACCTGGGAACTACACAAATCTACACGCATCTGTCCAGCGAACAAATGAAACAGGCTGCCGCGGCCAATCCCTTGGCTCATATGACTCCCAAGAAAAAAAGCCAGGAAGATTGAAAATGCTCCCGATTGTGTGTTTCTGAACGCGCAACCGGGAGCTTTCATACCTTGGCCTTATTATTTTTGCAACTTGTAAAGCTCGTTAGAAATTTCACAAAAGCATTGAGCCGCTTTCCCGCCTGTATTTTGGGCATCTTCCGCCAGAACGGTTACAACATACCGCGGATTCTCCGCCGGAAAATACCCGGCAAACCAGCTCTGCACCACCGGCTTATCACCACTTTTTTGGCCGGTTTCTGCGGTTCCGGTTTTCCCGGCGGCAGTACATTCGGTCGGAGCGGCCATTTTTCCGGTGCCGGTACGCACCACCGCCACCATCATATGACGCAGCGTAGCGGCTGTTGCAGAGGATAGAATGCGTTGTCCCCCACCCTGCTGTTCCTCTGTGAAGTGATTGGACTCATCCACATATCCTGCGATCAAATGCACCGATGGTTGTACCCCATCATTCACAACGGTGGCCACCATGCGGGCGATGTGCAACGGTGAGGCCGTCAGGTATCCTTGGCCAAAGGACAGATTGGCTACTGCTGCCGGTGCACTGCGCAGCGTAGACAGCGTCGGTATGACTGCTTTTGCCGCTCCAAGATCCCCCACAAGGGTGATGGCCTGATCAAAGCCAAAATTATTGGCCATTGCGTAGAGCGCATCGGCGCCGGTATCCTGTGCCAGACGAATAAAGCACACATTGCAGGACTGTGCGAAGGCATCGGTCAGATTCTGCGATCCGTGTCCCAGCCGATTGTGGCAGTGAAACACGGTGCCTCCTACGGAGACATTACCGGTGCAGGTATAGCTTCGTTCCGAGGGGATTCCCTGCTCAAGTGCCGCCGCCATGGTGACGATCTTAAATACGGATCCGCAATCGTATACGGCCAATGCCCGATTTAATAAAGCTCCGTTCTCTGCTTCGATGGATTGTGCCACCGTATCGGGTTGAAACGTCGGAAAGCTGGCCATGCCACGGATGGCACCGGTGGATGGCTCCAGTACCACCACGGCTCCCTTGGGAATATATTCTGCAGCTACGTCCTCGATCACGGCTTGTATTTCCCGGTCAATAGTCAGGACCGCTCCGCCGACAGAACGACCGGTGGTGTCTACTCGCTCGGTTGCGGTCCCCTGGAGATATCGGCCGCTTCCGTTCACCGCGAAAGCGGCCGATGCCTCTCCGGCATACCGATTCAGCAGTTCATCGCAAGCGCCCTCAATGCCTGTCACACCATGCTGTCCGCTATGGTCCAGATAGCCAATCAGATGCGGGGCCAGCAAGCGCGAACCGATCCGGCGCGGCACCAAAAACAACTCAAGTCCCGGCATTATCCCCACCGGCTTTTGCAACCGCACAGATGCGGGCGCGCGATTCTGCAATGCATTCCGCAATGCCGCAAAATCGGCCGGAGACGTCGCCTTCTGAATGGCTGCCAATGCCTGTTCATTCGGGGCAACTGCTGCCCGATACTCGGTCTCTTCATTCACCATAGGGCGGCGGTGGCAATCGTAGATGGTGCCCCGTGTGGTCGCTACCGTAACTTTCCAGCTGTTCTGGGAAGTTGCCGTCTGTGCGGGCTGCGTTTTGACAAGGTAGTAGACTCGTCCAAGCAAAGCAGAAAATAATATACCCAACAGCACCATGAGGATCCTTGTGCGCTTTTTCAAAAATAACCACCGCCTTTTTGGGTAGAATTCCCCCAAAAGGTGGTGGTTATTCATGGGTTTAGCCCCGCGTTGGAATACAAAGTATGATAGCTAAAGCGCAAAAACTTTTATTCGGTACGGCCTATTCCGTCCGGGCGTAGGGCTGTTCGTCGACTTTTATCAACGCGCAGCAACGTGCCCTCCGGCAGCGGCCGCTCAAAGGGAATATACACCGTCATGGTGGCGTGCGGAGCCGCTTCGATCGGCTCACGCTGTTCATTATACATCGTTGTGATTGTAAAGGTAAATGGCTTGCCATTTAGGGGCAGAGCATCCATCATCTCTCCCGCAAAAAAACGATTGCGTTGACTTACCTTTAGCCAGCCGTTCGCCCAACTTTCTACCACTGCGGCCAGCTCATATCTGCGAATATATCCGCCCTGCTGCAAATGCTGGGCGGGCATGCCGTAATAGAAACCGGTTCCGTAGGGACGATGACTGATCTTCAGCACCTCCTGCCTCACCCAGTCCTCCGGTACATACTCGGGACTGCATCCGGAGCGTATGTAGCCATCGACCGCCTGTCTGTATGCGTTGGTGATCACGGCTGTATAGTAGGAGGACTTGGCACGTCCTTCGATTTTGAAGGAATGTACACCTGCCGCCGCCAACTCGGCCACATGGTCGATCATATTCATATCATTGGCGTTGAACAGGTAGGAACCTTCCGCATCCTGTTCCAGCGTCAATGGCAGTTCCGGGCGCGTCTCTTCCACGATATGGTATTTCCAGCGGCAGGGCTGTGCGCATTCGCCGTGGTTCGCATCCCGGTTTGTCAGATAATTGGAGATTACGCACCGTCCGGAATAGGACATACAGATGGCACCGTGTACAAATGCTTCCAATTCCAGCTCCGCAGGGGTGTTTTGGCGAATCTGCCGAATTTCTTCCATGGACAGCTCTCGTGCCAACACCACGCGCGCCGCGCCCATGCGGTACAGAGCGGCGGCCGTAGCGTAGTTGACCACACCGAACTGGGTGGAAACGTGCAAAGAGCAATGGGGTGCATACGTCTTTGCCAGTTCCATAGTGCCCAGATCGCTGATGATCAGCGCGTCTATGCCGATACTGTCCAAGTAGGAAAAATACTCCGGTAAGGCGTCCATATCCCGGTTGCGCGGTAAAATGTTGCAGGTGACATACAGCTTTTTCCCGGCTGTATGGGTCAACTGCACTGCGCGCCGTAATCCGTCCCGATCAAAATTGGTGCAGCCCATCCGCATACCGTAAGACTGTCCGGATACATATACGGCATCGGCGCCAAACCGCAACGCCGCACGCAGCCGTTCTTCATCCCCGGCCGGTGACAGGATCTCCGGGCGCAATGATTGTTCCATCAACAGGTATATCCTCCGTTGTGTCATAGCAAAAGCCGGGGCAGCTGCTCCGGCTTTTGCGGATGGTTCGGTACTGCGCAAACCCACTGGGATCCCGCGAAACTCAGCCGTACATACCGATGCGATATTTCCGGCAGGTTTTCACGTGCTGCGCATACGTCTCGTTAAAGTAGGTGATTCCGGTGTTATAATCCGTGGCGAAGAAATACGCTTTGGCGTGGGCGGCGTCGTCGGACGGGTTCAGAGCCGCATCAATGGCCTGCACACCCGGATTGTTGATGGCACCCACCGGCAGCCCCTTGCGGGTGTAGGTGTCGTAGGCGGAGCTGGTCACGGTTATACCATCCACCTTGGGCAATACGCCGTTGACATACATGGTGGTCGAGTCGCATTGCAGCTTATCGAAACCGGAGCCGGGCGCCATACGGTTCTGCAGCACGCGGGATACTCCCTTCATATCCTGCACATTGGCGGCTTCCCCCTGAATAATGGATGCCAGAATAACGGTCTGATCAATGGTGTAGCCCTTTTCCTGTATCACTGCCCGGTACGGTTCGATTTTGGATGCGAAGTTTTCCAGCATCCGCTGGATCACCGTCTTGCCGGAGCTGCCCACATAGAAGTTGTAGGTGTCCGGGAATAGATACCCCTCCAGGCGGTAGATGCGTCCCTTATATTCTTCCCCATCCTGATCGGTGGGAATCGCTTTAACAAAGTCGAAATCAAAATCCTCATAGACCACCGCCTGGTAGAATTCCTCTTTTTTACAGACTTCCTTTTCCTCCAGCAGCGCGGCGATTTTATCGACGGTATATCCTTCCGGGATGGTCACGGTCACCGTTTTCCGCGGAACGGTGGTTTGCAGTGCCTCCACAATATTCGAATAGCCCATGTCCGCCGACAGCGAGAACATCCCCTTTTGATATTTGCCGTCCGCTTTGCTGAGTTTGGAATATATACGGAAACAGAACGGATGGTCGATCAGTCCGTTTTCTTTCAGCAGTTCCGCGATCTGAGCGGTAGAGGCGCCGCTCGGTACCTCTAGATCCACCAATGCGTCGGATTTATTCAGCCCGGAGGAATCCAGTATGTACACGATCACAAAGAAAGCGACCAGCATCGCCAGCACAACGGTGATGGCGGCTTGCAGGAGTTTCTTCAGACATCCGCTGCCGTTTTCCGACTTTTCATCCGTTTCCGCATCAGACACTTCTTCCGGCTCCTCTGCTTCAGGCACATCGGCTGTGGCCCGGTCAGCCGCATCATTGGCGGGGGCGTCGGGAATATCCATGGCAATTTCCTCATCCAGACGAAATTCCCGCACCTTTTTGGCTCGTGCGGTCTCCGCGGATTCCTGCGGTGTCGCGCTGACGTTATTGTTGTTCTCTTCCATGGGACTCACCTCGCATTTCCTGCTTTTTTGTACACCGAAAATACTTTTCCGTTACCAGCAGCTCAACCGGCCGGTCGAATCGGCCGTGTGGCAGAGAACGCTGCACACAGGCGCTGTAACACAGACCGACCCGATCCCCCTCAAAAGCGGATAGAAACCGATCGTAATAGCCCTTGCCATAGCCGAGCCGGAAGCCTTGCCAATCGTAGCTGAATGCCGGTACGAGGCACAACCCGGCGGACATATCCCGGAGCGGTTCGCAGCGTTCCGGGTCCGGCTCCAGTACGCCGAAAGCACCGGGCGACAGATCCTCTTCGCTGTGGATATAGTAGAATTCCATCTGACGGGTCCCCGGTACACACCGCGGCACGGCTACGCGTTTCCTGTCCTCCAGTGCCTGCCAGATGATCCGACGGGTGTCTACCTCGATGGGGGTGGAAACATAGGTCAGTACGGTGACGCAACGCTGGTATTGCCATAAGCGCCGTACCTGTTTGGCGATGGCCGTATCCAGACGGGATTTTTCTTCCGGGGACAGTTTCTCCCGCCAGGCGCGGTGCTTACGGCGCAAAGCATCCTTGACCGGGCGGATATCGCTTACGGGCATTGGATCTCCTTCCGTATCCGGTGAGCAGACTCCGACGAAGCCAGTCGCGCCACCAGCTCCAACGCAAATTCCGTGGCGACACCGGCTCCGCGAGCGGTGGTCACCGTTCCGTCTGTAATGACCGCGGCGTCCGTCGCGGTTGCCCCAATCAGCTCCGGCTCAAATCCCGGGAAACAGGTAGCCTTCAGTCCCCTCAGTACGCCGGCGTGTCCCAGCACGGAAGGAGCGGCGCAAATAGCGCCCATCGGCAATCCGTGCGTAGACGCATAGGCAATGGCGGATCGCACCGTTTCAGAGGCATCCAGATGCGTGGTGCCGGGCATCCCGCCGGGCAGCACCAGTGCCTCCATAACGGATAACTTCATTTCCGCCTCGGTTATGTCCGCAGTCAGCGGTATGCCGTGAGCGCCGGTCGGGCAGCGGGAACCAACCCCCACGGTCTGCACCGACAGGCCGGCGCGCCGCAGCAGATCAATGGGTGCCAGAGCTTCCATTTCTTCAAACCCGTCTGCCAAAAATACATAGATCATCGTCTGTCACTCCCCTCATTCACCCGCAGCTCAGTTTTTGGTCATTTCATCAAATATCGCCAAAATATCCCGATGGATATCCTCTCGGCTGCGCGGTTCTCCTCCATGCGCACACGCGACCACGGACCAACCGCACGCCGAAGCGGCATACAGCGCTGCCTGTCGGCAATGCAGCAGGTATTCTCGATCCCGTTCATGAATGTCCTTCTTACTTTCATCCCCCTCGTAGCGGCAGGACAGCAGCTTTTGGGACACCTGCGGGGGCATATCCAGAAAAACCACCCGATCCGGACGGGGCAACCCCAACTTATCGTATTCGTAGTCCCATAGCCATGCAAGGAATCCGTCCCACTGGGACTCGGGCAGCTTTGTCATCTGATGAATGGCGTTGGAGGTGGTGTAGCGGGCCGCGACCACCGGGACGTCGGCAGCATAGTCCGCCTCCCAGAAACGGCGATAGCTGGCATAGCGATCCACCGCATAGAAGGAGGAGGCCGCATAGGCGTTGACCGCGTCCGGTGTGCCGCCCAGCTCGCCGCTCAGATACATCTGCACCAGCGCCGATGACGGCTGGGCATAGTCCGGAAAGCTGATCTGGCGGTAGGCAATGCCGCGCCGCCGCAGACTTTCATCCAACAGGTCAAGCTGGGTGGATTTTCCGCATCCGTCCAGTCCGTCCAGCACCATCAGTTTTCCCATTATCCGTTCTCCTCATTCGTGTCCGGCAGACGATACCGCTGCCGCATTTCAGCCGCTCGGCCGCAGGACATTTTCCCCTCAGGGCAGGCGCCGGATACACAGGACGGCCCGGCGTTCTTGAACAGATGGGGAGCAACCTCCACGCACAGCTGCCACATCTGCTCCGCCAGCTCCCGAATCTCCCACTGTGCACGATTGCAGCACCGATGATGGAAGAAATTCATCAGCGAACGGGCGTTCATTGTCATGATGAGTTTGGTGGTGCAGGCGTTTGGGAGCACAAATCGGGCATCCTCGATCGCCTTTTTTTCCGCCGCGCGCTCCGCCGCTTTTTCTTCCATCCCGGCTTTCAGAAATGCAGCGCGATGCTTTTCTTTCAACAAAGCGGTCAGGCGATCATAGTGAGCCTGATCCTCCTCCATGGCGCGATGGTATTCCGCAGCAGCTTCCGGAATGGCTTCAATCTCCGGCGGCAGCACATAGTCAAACATCTTCTCCCGCACATATCGCTGGCTTTGCACACTGTAAGAAGCGATCCGATGGCGGGTCAGCTGAGCCAGCAGCGATCGGGATACCCCCTCCACGCCGAAAGTGAAGGAAGCGTGTTCAATAGGGCTTTCGTGTCCCAAGCCGGCCAGCATATCCACGAATGCGGCTGTTTTTTCTTCCGTCAGGCCGTCCATCACGGTCTCAATATCGGCAGCGGAATAGCACAGCTTTGCCGCTGCCGCCACGGTTTTTTCCGGCATGGGGGTGTGGGAAATCAATGTTACCAGCATGAGCGCACTCTCCTTTGTGGACAAGTATAGCAGAAACCGGCGATGTTTTCAACCCTGTAAGGAGAAAAAATCCTTGCATTTGCCCGAAAACTGTGGTATAGTGTATCCAACGCGACGAACGGGAGAGTAGACCGGCCGAACGGCTTCAGAGAGGATCGCATCTGCTGCAAGCGATCTGCACAGACGCCGGATCGAAGTTCACCCGGGAGCGGCTGCGCCGAAACTCCGGCGGTAAGCGCAGACGGTACACCTCCGTTATCGGGTACGAAAGTGTTTGCTTTTGCAAAAATCAGGGTGGTACCACGGAGCGGTTTCGGCTTCGTCCCTATGCCGGGGACGGAGCCTATTTTTATTGCGGAAAGGACGAGATGAGATGGCAGAAATGAAAGAGCAACTGGAAGCAATGCGCCAGCAGGCGCTGGAGGAACTTTCCTCCACTCAGGCGGTCAAGGAGCTGGAGGATTTCCGTGTGCGCTTTATGGGTAAGAAAGGCGCTGTGACCGGTCTGCTGCGGGGGATGGGCGCTCTTCCGGCCGAGGAGCGGCCGAAGATGGGACAGCTGGTCAACCAGTTGCGGCAGGATCTCGAAGATGCGGTTGCCGCCAAGCGTCAGACGTTGCAGGCAGAAATGAAGACGGCCCGTTTGCAAGCGGAGACGCTGGATGTGACTATGCCCGGGAAACGAGCCGTTATCGGCGGGCTGCATCCGCTGAACGTGGTGCTGGATGATATCATCGGAATTTTTCAGTCTATGGGTTTTGACGTGGTGGACGGCCCGGAGGTGGAAACGGATTATTACAACTTCCAGGCGCTGAATGTGCCGGAGGATCACCCCGCCCGGGATATGCAGGATACGTTCTATCTGGCGGATAAACTGTTATTGCGCACCCAGACCTCGGCGGCACAGGCGCGCACCATGGAAGAGCGCAAGCCGCCCATCCGTATCATCTGTCCCGGACGTGTATACCGGGCGGATGAGGTGGACGCGACGCACTCTCCCGTGTTCCATCAGATCGAAGGACTGGTCATCGACAAAGGCGTGACCATGTGCGACCTCAAGGGTGTGCTGGAACAGTTTGCCCACGAGATTTACGGCCCGGAGACGAAAGTGCGCTTCCGCCCCTCCTTCTTCCCCTTCACCGAACCAAGCGTTGAGGTGGACGTGAGTTGTTCCGAGTGCGGAGGTAAAGGCTGCCGGGTGTGCAAGGGCGCCGGATGGATCGAGATCCTCGGCGCCGGCATGGTGCATCCCCGTGTGCTGAAGATGGGCGGCATCGACCCGGAGGAATATACCGGCTTTGCATTTGGCATCGGCCTGGATCGGCTCACCACCACCCGGTATAAGATCAGTGATATCCGGCTGCTGTTCGAGAACGACCAGCGGTTCCTGGAACAGTTCGACCGATAAGGAGGGGTTCACCATGAAGATTTCTCTAAGCTGGCTCAAAGAATACGTAGCTATTGATATGCCCGTGGAGGAACTGTGCGATCGCATGGTGCAGGTGGGATTTGAAATCGAAGAAATAGAAGATCTGTCCCAGCGGATGCAGAATGTGGTCGTCGCAAAGATCCTCAAGATCGAAAAGCATCCGGATTCCGACCATCTGCTTATCTGTCAGGTGGATGTGGGCGGCGATGCGCCGCAGCAGATCATCACCGGCGCACAGAACGTTTTTGAAGGAGCCACGGTTCCGGCAGCGTTGCCGAACTCCGTGCTGCCGGACGGCACAAAGATTAAGGCTGGGAAGCTGCGGGGTCTCCCCTCTCTGGGTATGCTCTGCTCCGGCGAGGAACTGGGACTTAAAGCCGGCGATTTTCCCGGTTGTGAGGTCTACGGTATCATGATCATGGACGACAGCTACACCCCCGGCACGGATATGCGGGATGTGCTGGGTCTGAACGACTGCATCATTGATTTCAAGATCACTGCCAACCGCCCCGACTGCAACTGCGTACTGGGGGTCGTGCGGGAGATTGCCGCTGCGTTGGGTGGCCGTTTCGACCAGCCGCAGCCCCGGTATGCCACAGTATCCGGCAATACACGGGACTACGTGGATATCACCGTGGAGGATACGGCGCTGTGTCCACGATACATGGGACAGGTGGTGCGTAACCTGCGTATCGCTGAATCGCCGGACTGGATGAAAAAGCGACTGCGGGATTGCGGAATGCGCCCCATCAACAATATTGTGGATATCACCAACTACGTAATGCTGGAAACCGGGCATCCGCTGCACGCTTTCGACCTGCGGGATATTCGCGGTGGACAGATTGTTGTGCGCCGAACAAAGCCGGGCGAAGAAATCACCACGCTGGATGGCAAGGAACACACCTTGACAACGGATATGCTGGTGATTGCCGATGCAGAAGGTCCCTCCTGTCTGGCCGGCATCATGGGCGGATTGAACAGTGAGATCAAAGACGATACCGTCGATTTGTTTTTGGAATCAGCGAAATTCCGGCGTGACAGCGTCCGGCGTACTGCCCGTGCGCTGGGAATGCGGACCGAAGCCAGCGCACGGTATGAACGCGGTGTGGATACCTACGGCGTAGAATTTGCCATGGCCCGGGCGTTGCAGCTTATTGATGAGCTGGATGCCGGTGATGTGCTGGAGATCGGCATCGACCGGTGCGCAGAGCCGCCTGTTCCCACCAAGTTGCAGGTACCGGTGGATCGCATCAACGGATTGCTTGGCATCGACGTGCCGGAGGATGCTATCGCGGATATACTGCGGAGATTGAATTTTGATATACAACTGAAAAAGGGTGTGCTCACTTGTCAGGTGCCGCTGTACCGGGATGATGTGGAGGGCGCCGCCGATCTGGCCGAAGAGGTCATGCGTATGTATGGCTGCGATAAAATCGTATCCACCCCCATGCGCGGCGCTATTGTGCGGGGCAAGCAGAAGCCGGAACGCATCAAGACTGATCGCCTGAAGCGGCGGTTGATCGCCCAGGGAATGCGAGAGATCGTCACGTATTCCTTTATCAGCGGCAAAGCTGTGGACACGCTGCAATTGGCTGAGGAAGATTCACGGCGGCGCGCTATCCGGCTGCTCAACCCATTGGGTGAGGAATACTCCACTTTGCGTACTCAGCTTGTCACCAGTATGCTGACGGTGCTTTCTACCAATTACAGCCGAAAGATCCCGTCGGTGCGGTTTTTTGAGATCAGCAAACGGTTTATTCCGTACAGTCTGCCGATGACCGAGCAACCGCAGGAATTGTCCACCTTGTGCCTGGGTCTGTACGGCGACAAGGAAGACTACTTCACACTTAAAGGAATCGTAGAAAGCGTCTTTGCCCAGTTCGGAGTGGATGTGGACTATGCGCGGGGCAATGCACCCTACCTGCATCCCGGTCGTCAGGCCGTAGCTCTGTGGAATGAAAAGCCGATCGGAGAATTCGGCGAGGTGCATCCGGATGTGGCCGATAGTTACGGAGTAGACGCCCGGGTATACGTGGCGGAGATCGACTTGGAGGTCTTGCTCGCGGCGCAGGAGCCCCGCGTATTGTATCGTCCTCTGCCCCGCTTCCCGGCGGTGGAGCGCGATTTGGCTTTGACATGCGACGAGGATAAGCCGGTGGCAGAAATCGAGAAACTGATCCGCAAAGCCGGCGGTAAACTGCTGGAGAGCGTAGAGCTGTTCGATGTTTATCAGGGCGCACAGATCCTCACCGGAAAAAAGAGCGTAGCCTATGCGTTAAAATTCCGCACAGCGGATCGCACCTTGTCGGATGAGGATATCGACCCGCTGATGGGTAAGATCTGTAAGCTTTTGCAGGAAAATGATTGTATTCTGCGCACTTAATGCTTGTAAAATTCATTTTCCTGTGGTATACTATACACTAATCAATGGAAGTGACTGGATTGGAGGGATCCGCTGTGAAGGACAGAACGATGACGTTTTCTCTCGGAGAGGATAAGGAACAGGCAATGAAGGTGATTCTCACCACTGTTTACGATGCGCTCAAGGAGAAGGGTTACAACCCCATCAATCAGTTGGTTGGCTATCTGCTCTCTGAGGATCCCACTTATATCACCACCCACAACAACGCCCGCACCTTGATCCGCAAGGTGGATCGGGATGAGTTGATGCGCGCGTTGGTCAGTTCCTATTTGAATAACTGATTAGGAGGTTTTGCCGATGGCAGAAAAGGCCGCAAAGACGGAGTCCCCTTTCCTGATGTATAAAGGGCGTCCGCTGGTGCGTTCCGGCAATACGCTGTATTACGGCAGTATGGCGGAAAAGTATGTGATCGTGATGCAGATCCTGTCCACTAAGGATGAGAATGACATCACGATGGCGGATAAGATCCAGATTCAGCTGATGCTGACCGATCCCGAGGTACGCATGAAGGATCGTATCGCCAAAAAGAGCGAAAAATCCGGATTGTACAACGCCATGGATTTGGGCAGCATTTGGCTGGAGCGAGCTTTGAACGAGAAATAATGGAGTGCAAAAATCGCCGATTGTCGGTCAAAGACCGCAGTCGGCGATTTTTTTGTCGATTTGTTCATCATTGCTTTACATCTTCGCCCCAAAATGCGGTATACTGGTAGAGAAAATCAGCGGAGGTGAAAAAGAATGGAACATAAGCCTGCCGATTCATCTGCATACAAACGGCGGCGCAAGTGGCAAAGCATGATTTCTTTAGCGCTGTTCGCCATAGTCATTGTCCTATTAACCGTATTGTTCACCAAGGTGCTGGCTCCTTATCTGGGGTCGGCAGAGGAATTGCACACTTTTTTGGAGGAATTTGGCTGGAAAGGCTATTTCATACTGTTCGGACTGCAATGCCTGCAAATTATCGTTGCGTTCATTCCCGGTGAAATTATCGAATTGGGTGCCGGATATGCCTACGGAGCCATACAGGGAGCGCTGATTTGTCTGATTGGCGTCGCATTTTCTTCGTCGATTATTTTTCTATTGACCAAGAAAATCGGTACGCCGCTGGTGGAGACCTTTATTTCCAGGGAAAAGATCGACCAGCTGCGTTTTATCAACAGCGAAACCAAACTCAAGCGCACGGTGTTTCTCCTGTTCTTTATTCCCGGCACCCCAAAGGATGTGCTGACGTATTTCGTGGGACTGACTAAAATCCGCTTGTCGGAGTTTTTGAGCATTTCACTGATCGCCCGCATTCCGTCGGTAATCTCTTCTACGATCTGCGGCCAGTATCTGGGCAAGGAGGACTATCGCACCGCCATCATCGTCTACGCCATAACCGGTGTGGTCAGTGTTGCAGGGTATTTTCTATACAACAAATTGCTCAAGCGCCACGATCAAAAAAAAGCGGAGCATAAGACAAAAAAGGACGGCACCGTGTGAATGCCGTCCTTTTGTTTTTAGAATCACCCGTTAGACAGTCGGTGTAGGAACGCCGAGAAATACTCCGGTAATTCACTGGTAAAGTACAGCGGCTCCCCCGTCACCGGATGTACAAATCCGATTTCCTTCGCATGGAGGCACTGACCGCCTAACCCGTGACATTCCTGGGGCGGGTGCACACATCCGTATACGGTATCTCCTGCCAGCGGATGCCCTAAATAGGCCATGTGTACGCGTATCTGATGGGTACGTCCGGTCTCCAGCCGCAGCCGCAGATGACTGTACGCTGTCCGGCGGCTGTTTCCCGGATACTCTGTCAGAACGCGGTAATGAGTGACGGCCTCCTTTCCGCCCGAGCGCAGCACTGCCATTTTTTTGCGCTGGGTCGGATGTCGTCCGATCTGGGTGTGGATCGTTCCTACCGATTCCGGGAAAATGCCGACCGCCACCGCTTCATAGATCCGTGTAAAGCTGTGTGCCTTTATTTGCTCTGTCAGCCCTTGATGTGCGCGGTCACTCTTAGCGACGATCAATAGGCCGCTGGTATCCATGTCGATACGATGCACGATTCCCGGCCGCAACACCCCGTTGATGCCGGATAGGGAATCGCCGCAATGATACAGCAGCGCATTGACCAACGTGCCGTCATAATGACCGGCGGCAGGATGAACCACCATTCCTTTGGGCTTGTTCACGACCAGCAGATCCGCGTCTTCGTAGACGATATCCAGCGGAATATTCTCCGGCCGAACCGTGTATTCCGTGGGTTCTGGTATCCGAATCTCCACCCGGTCGTTGGAGCGCAGCTTGCAATTCTTGGCAACAACGGCATCGTTGACTGTTACCTGTCCTCGCTCGATCAGACTCTGAGCCGCAGTACGGCTGAGCTGTGCCATTTTAGCTGTAAAGGCATCTAACCTGTCGCCGGAGTACACCGGAGACACGTGCTCAATGATCGGTTCCATGCGTATCCTGCGCTTTCGTACGAGCCGGAATGCCAAAGAGTACGGTGAGCAACGGCTTATCCTCCGATCCCTTGTTCAAAAACAGCAGATAGACAAACAGCAACACCGCTCCTACCGTAACATAGCAATCCGCCACATTAAAGATCGGAAAATCAATCAGCTTAAAATACAGAAAGTCTGTGACAAAGCCGTGAAAGATCCGATCAATCAGATTCCCGATGCCGCCGGCGATGATCAGTGCGGCGCTCACGGAAAATACTCGGGAACGCCGCCACTCGCTACGAAACAACATCACGAGCAATACAGCAACCACTACAAGCGTCAAAGGAATAAATATCCAGCGCTGTCCTTGAAGCATACCGAAAGCTACGCCCCGATTTTCGCAGTATTGCAGTTCAAAGACTCCCGGCCACAGAGGAATCGGCTGTGTCAGGTATTCGGCCGCCAAGTATTTTGTCCATTGATCCAGCCCAACCAATCCGGCGGCGGCAATCAGCATCCAAATCTGGAACATAAGCAGACTTCCTTTCGGAAAAGCGGGGTTGTTAAAAAAGCCAACTTTTTTAACAACCCCGAGAATCCTATCTAATCAGCACGTTTACACCGGCCGGGCGCCCTTAGAGCGGGTCAAAGCCGGTTGCGTTCTTTGATGATGACAGAAATGCCGAATTTATTCGTCATCCAGAGAGAATTGCGACAAATCGAACCGAGCGCCGGAGCCGGATTCTGAGCTTGTAACCGTAACGGGGTTCGGCGTTTCGTCCGTAGTATCTGCGAGAGCGGATCCGTCCGTAGAGGGCGGCGCAGAGGTGTCATCATCGGTGACACCCTCAGTCGTCCCAGGCTCGGACTGTACAGATTCTGGCGTTTCTTCATCAGCCAACACACCGATGAGCGTCAGGTGTTCTCGATAGATGGACAGAAGTCGCGCCTTGAACGCGGACACTTCCTCCTGAATCCGTTTCAGTTCAGCGCGCTCAGCAACCACATCCTTCTCAGCTGTTTCATGGATATGACCGGCCTGCTCCTGTGCTTCGGATACAATCTGCTCCGCTTTTTGCCGTGCCTCTTCCAAGATGGTGTCACTCATACGCTGCGCATTCATCAGCGCATTGCGGATCGTATCCTCCTGCGCCCGATAGTCCAGGATCGACTGCCCCAGCACCTGCATTTTATGTTCGTTTTCGGCATTGGTACGGGTGAGTGCATCCACTGTTTCAGCGCAGCGATCCAGAAATACATCCACCTCACCGCTTTTGTATTTGCCAAATGATTTTCCAAACTGCACTTCCTGTATATCCTGTGCGGTTAAAAGTGCCTGCTTATTCTCCATACCTTCGTCATTCCTTCCGATGAAATCTAAATATACTGGCGCGCCTCCAGATTTAACCTTCCCTTACGAGTGGGTGTATCCAGCCGATCTACGGCAAAACGGCCGTACCCGCGTACCGATATGGTACAAGGCACCACCACTGCGGCCGCTACCGTTGCCACGACCCGATGATCCACCTCTACGAAACCGTTTGCGATCAGCTCTGCCGCTTGTTCGCGCGAGGAACGTATTAAGGCTCTTACAACGGCATCCAGCCGAGGAGAAGCAACCGTATCGTGCAGCGGGCGAAACTGATGCGCCGCGGGCAATGCACCCATGTAATCCACTGTGCAGCGCACTCCTTCCCCGCCGATTTTAACCACCTGCTCCCGCACAAACGGCACGACCTCCT
>ERZ808240.1868-NODE-1868-length-24664-cov-40.737576_pt1 | contig 24664 bp, 25 predicted proteins | sample MGYA00521084_ERZ808240 | MGnify/ENA primary metagenome ERZ808240 (study PRJEB31516, sample SAMN03275571) | gut metagenome | biome: mammalia-associated habitat; material: feces | host: Papio cynocephalus | place: Kenya | collected 2012-08-06 ... | reverse complement strand
AAATAGCAAAATGTGTTGCCCAAGTTCGTGAACGCTTTTTGGGCACATGTTGCCCGCTGCTTGTTCACAGAGGGACCAAGGCTTGTTCATAGATGGCTCATCGTATGCGTCTTGGCACAAATATTAGTTCGAAAAGCATAGATTTTCACAGAAAAATGAGTCTTTTATGATACTTCTCTGATACTTCTTTAGTAGATTTACAGAGAAGTATCATTATTTATAATATTCATAGAATCAAATATATAAGAAATATTTTAGCATCAATAATGATACATTGATACTTTTTTATCGAAAAAAAAATATCTTACGTGTGCGCACATACGAATTCACCCGATACAACTTATGAAAAACATACCTCTTGCATAGATATGTATATAATTGCCCATGTCGAGTTTTTCAGAATTTAGCCATTTTATTTAATTTAGGGAGGTACTTGTCATAACTTGTCATAAGCACATGGCGCACCCTCTTGTTTTTAATCCTGAAATTTGGAAAAAACTCAAAAAAATCGTACCTTTGCACCATCTTTTAAATAATAATTATACAAGATTAGCCGCACTCGGCATTTTTGTTAAAAACGACATGATATATCCAGATAATTTCGAACAAAAGATAGGATTCAACGAGATTCGCAGTCTGTTGCGCGAGCGTTGCCTTTCTACCCTGGGTAAGGAACAGGTAGAGAAGATGCGCTTCAGTTCTGACGCCAATGAGGTAAACGAATGGATGTTGCAGGTTAGGGAGTTTCGCAGACTGATGGAGGAAGTGGAAGACTTTCCTCTGCAATACTTTTACGATGTTAGAGAATCGATTGCTCGCATCAGAGTGGAGAACACTCACTTGGAGGAAGACGAACTCTTCGACCTTCGTCGCTCGCTGAGCACCATCGACGGTATTATAAAGATACTTAACCACAGCGATGACGACGAGGCAGAACAGGAAGACGGTTGGCGCAGAGAGAAGAAATATCCCTACCCTGCCCTGCATCGGCTGTCAGCAGAAGTCATGTCTTTTCCTCAGTTGGTGCAACGCATAGACCAGATACTCGACAAGTTTGGCAAGATACGCGACAATGCCACCCCCGAGTTGCTGCAGATACGCCGCGAGTTGGCAAAGACAGAAGGAAGTATCTCCCGCACATTGTATGGCATACTACGGGCTGCACAGAGCGAGGGAGTTGTAGAGAAAGACGTTACCCCCACCCTGCGTGACGGCCGACTTGTCATACCCGTCATCCCCACCTTGAAACGCAAGATAAAAGGTATCGTGCACGATGAGAGTGCCACGGGCAGAACTGTATTCATCGAGCCAACCGAGGTTGTGGAAGCCAACAACCGCGTGAGAGAACTGGAGGGCGAGGAACGCAAGGAAATCATACGCATACTCACCGACTTCACCAACAAGGTGCGACCATTTTCGCATGAGATATTAGACAGTTACCGGTTTCTTGCCTGCATCGACTTGATACAGGCAAAAGCGAAACTTGCCGAAACCCTGCAGGCCATCGAGCCAGAGGTGGAAGCTCGCCCACACATAGACTGGACCAGAGCCATACATCCACTCCTCAGACTTTCGTTGGAGAAGAAAGGCGAGAAGGTAGTGCCCCTCGACATCATGTTGTCACAAGAAAAACGCATCCTCATCATCTCGGGTCCCAACGCAGGTGGAAAGTCCGTCTGCCTGAAAACCGTAGGATTGCTGCAATACATGCTGCAGTGTGGCTTGAGCATACCTGTAAGCGAACGCTCGACGGCAGGGTTGTTCCAGAACATCATGATCGATATCGGAGACGAACAGAGCTTGGAAAACGACCTGAGTACCTATTCCTCCCATCTGCTCAACATGAAGAACATGATGAAGCAAGCCAACAGCGACACCATCATCCTGATAGACGAGTTTGGTACAGGTACCGAACCTGGCATCGGTGGTGCCATTGCCGAAGCAGTGCTCGACCGTTTCTGCCAGCAAGGCACCTATGGAGTCATCACCACACACTATCAAAACCTGAAGCACTTTGCCGACAGTCATGAGGGAGTAGTCAATGGAGCCATGCTCTACGATCGGCATGAGATGAAAGCGCTCTTCCAATTGGCCATAGGCAGGCCAGGTTCTTCTTTTGCCATCGAGATAGCCCGCAAAATAGGTCTTCCAGAGGAGGTGATCAAGGAAGCCAGCGACATTGTTGGCTCCGAATACATACAGAGCGACAAGTATCTGCAAGACATTGTACGCGACAAGCGCTACTGGGAGAGCAAGCGACAGAGCATACATCAGCGCGAGAAAGACATGGAGAAGACCATCTCGCGATACGAGAGCGACATAGAGGATATAGAACGAAGCCGCAAACAGATACTCGCCAAAGCCAAGCTACAGGCAGAAGAACTACTGAAGGAGAGTAACAAAAAGATAGAAAACGCCATACGAGAGATACGCGAGAAGCAGGCTGAGAAGGAGGAAACCAAGCGCATACGCCAGGAACTGGATGCTTTCAAGGAAGAGATGCAGGACATCGACACCAAGGAGAACGACGACAAGATAGCACGCAAAATAGCCCAGATACAGCAACGCAAAGAGCGACATGCCAAGCGAAAGGCAGAAAAGGCACTAAACCAAGAAAAGGCTGCAGCAGCCCTGCGCGAAGCCACCAACAAGGCACAACAGGAAAACCGTCCGCTGTCGGTAGGCGACACGGTACGTATCAAGGGACTTACCACCATAGGAACCATAGAGAACATCTCGGGAGAAATTGCTACAGCAGTCTTCGGGGGCATGCGTACGAAAATGCGCCTGAGCCGGTTGGAACATGCTGTTGCCACGACAGAAGTCGACAAGACTGAACAACGCAAGGAGAACTTAGGATCTTATGGCATCAGTACTGAGACACGCAACACGATAGACAAACATAAGACTAATTTCCACCAAGACCTTGACGTAAGAGGCATGCGTGGCGACGAGGCACTCAATGCGGTACAATATTTCATAGACGATGCCATCCTCGTGGGAATGCCCCGTGTACGCATTCTTCATGGCAAGGGCAACGGTATCTTGCGACAACTCATACGCCAGTATCTGAGCAGTGTGCCCAATGTCACCCACTTTGCCGACGAGCATGTGCAGTTTGGCGGAGCTGGCATCACCGTAGTGGACTTTTGACTTGCGCCTTTCTTAACAGAAGTTAATAAAAAGATATTTAACGGAAAACATTTGGAAGGTTCAAAGGAAAGCTGTACCTTTGCACCCGCTTAATTGCAAAGACGGACAAGTCTCATACGACCAGCTCCCTCGGAATCCCCCAGGATGGGAACATAGCAAGGGTACTTGGTTGTAGCGGTGCGATATGAATCGCTTGTCCACCCGCCTCTTTAGCTCAGTTGGCCAGAGCACGTGATTTGTAATCTCGGGGTCGTTGGTTCGAATCCGACAAGAGGCTCTAAATAAAAGAGAACTTCAAACTTGGCAAGTTCTCTTTTTTATTTTCCAAAGTTTGTTTCTCCAAAAATATATAAAATTATCATACCATTGAACACTATCTGCTAAAAAATGCGTACCTTTGCAAGACAATACAGAAATAAGACAATGATTAATGTACAGAATTTAGTTCAGACAAGAGCTTTTGCCAGACAAGACGGAGCCATCTTAGGACTTGTATGGATCGTTAGTTTTGCATTCACCATGTTGGCGACAAGTCCAGAACGATCTTTCTTGGGAATGATTGGCAACCTATTGTTGTTCAGCACCCCCTTCGTCGTAGGCAAGCGTCTGAAGAGTTTCCGTGACTATGCTCTTGATGGCTGCATTTCTTTCCGAAGAGGCACTTTCTACTGCATGCAAACATTCTTTAATGCCACACTTTTGCTCACCGTGGTACAGTTCTTATGGTTCTCGTTCATGGACATGGGGCCTTTCATGTCGATGCTGGAGAGCACCTACCAGCCCGTGATGCAGGAAATATACCATCTGCCAGAAGCAGAGGCGAAGACTACCATCGACACCATTCTATCGATGAAGCCTTTGGCATGGGCATCCATGTTTATGATTACCGACCTCGTGGTTGGCATGGTACTCAGCCCTGTCATCGCAGCCATCATGGCACGACGAGTAAGTGTAAAGAAAATCAATAACCCACAATAAACTCACCGAACAATGGACATATCCGTTATCGTACCCCTGTACAACGAGGAAGAATCGCTTCCAGAGCTCTTTGCCTGGATCAAGCGAGTGATGGAAGCCAACCACTTCAGCTACGAAATCATCTTTGTCAACGATGGTTCTACCGACCATTCATGGCAAGTGATAGAACATCTGGCAGAGGAATCAGAACAGGTAAAAGGCATCAAGTTCCGTCGCAATTACGGCAAGAGCCCTGCCCTCTATTGTGGATTCAAGGAGGCACAAGGAGATGTTGTCATCACCATGGATGCCGACTTGCAGGACTCACCCGACGAGATTCCCGGGCTCTACCGCATGATAACCCAAGATGGCTACGACCTTGTATCGGGCTATAAGCAGAACCGCAAAGAGGGAGACCCTCTGTCGAAGACCATCCCTACCAAGCTCTTCAATGCCACGGCACGCAAGGTAAGCGGCATACACAATTTGCACGACTTCAATTGTGGGCTGAAAGCCTACCGCCGGGACGTGGTGAAGAACATCGAGGTATATGGCGAGATGCACCGCTACATCCCCTACTTGGCAAAGAATGCCGGTTTCGACAAGATAGGCGAAAAACCTGTTCATCATCAGGCACGCAAGTTCGGCAAGTCGAAGTTCATGGGATGGAATCGTTTTGTCAATGGTTATCTGGACTTGATGACCCTTTGGTTCTTGAGCAACTTCGGCAAGAAACCTATGCACGTGTTTGGCTTCTTGGGCAGCGTGGTGTTCTTTATCGGATTCCTGTCGTTGGTATGCCTGGGCATCGACAAAAGCATCGACTTATGCCATGGCGTGTACGGACACCTCATCACCGACTCGCCCTACTTCTTCATTGCCTTGACAGCCATGCTTTTGGGAAGCCAGTTGTTCTTGGCAGGATTCTTAGGCGACCTGGTGAGCCGACAGAATCCCAATCGTAACGACTATCAAATAGAAAAAGAGATAAGATGCGGAAAATAATCCCCATTTTCATGATGTTCCTTGGACTTATGGCAGCTTGCAGCACGCTCGACTGCCCTCTCAACAACACCGTGTACACCAAGTACAGACTGGCAGGCGACATAACAACCCTGACAGACACACTCACCATCTCGACAAACCGAATAGAGGGAACCGACAGTGTACTGATCAACAAGGACGTGAATGTGGACAGTTTCATACTGCCCATGAGCTACTCACTACTGGAAGACAGCCTTTTCTTTGAGACTCGCAACATAGAGAGCCGGGTGTTGCGCGACACAGTAACGGTGACGAAGACAAACACGCCACACTTTGAGTCGGTAGACTGCAAGCCTTCCTTTTTTCACACCATCACCGACGTAAAGACTACGCACCACTGCATAGACTCCATCGTCATCAACTGTAAAGAAGTAACTTATGATGAAACGAAGCCACACTTCTACATTTACTTTGGCCATCGCGATTAGCGCCCTGATGCTGCTGACGTATTATCCAAAAGCACATGCCCAGGGGACATCAGGCAAGAAGATTGCCGTCACCAACAAGGATACCATCCCGCTGTTGAGAAACGTGGCAGTAAGCGCAGACTTGGTTGGTCCGATACTGCTCATGGTAAGCGACTATGGACAGTATGAGGCAGCACTGCGTGTCAACCTCAAGGACAAGTATTTTCCCATTATAGAAATAGGCATAGGAAAGGCTGACGGCACAGACGAAAGCACTCAGCTCAACTACAAGACGACGGCTCCCTACGGACGAATAGGCTGCGACTTCAACTTGTTGCGCAACAAGCATGACATCTATCGCCTATATGGAGGTGTGAGATATGCCCTCACTTATTTTAAATACGACCTAAAAGGTCCGGATATCAAGGATCCCGTATGGGGAGGAACGACATCCTACGAGGTCAACGACGTGAAGTGCAACTACCATTGGGCTGAGTTTGTCTTCGGTGTGGATGCCAAGATATGGGGGCCTGTAAGGATGGGGTGGAGTTTGAGATACAAGCGAAGGCTCTTCCATGACGACGGTGCCTATGGCAACACCTGGTATGTACCTGGCTTTGGCAAACAGGGAGGCTCGCGCTTTGGAGGAACATTCAACGTAAGTTTCGAACTGTAAGCCATCACTGGTAAGAAGGCGACATCATTTCCTACGCCCCACATTCTAATCACTAATCCCCTATACCCATCAATATGAATAAGAAAAGACTCATTTGGCAAATACCCTTCCTGCTGTTCCTCATCATCAGCACAGTAGTCATCCAAAGGCAAGAACAGGACAACACCAAGTACCAGCAAGACGAGGGCTTCATCTTCGGAACAGTCTATCACATCACTTATCAGAGCGACACCAATCTGAAGAAAGAGATAGAAGCAGAACTAAAGAAGGTGGATCAGTCACTCTCGCCCTTCAACAAGACATCCATTATCTCGAAAGTAAACCGCAACGAGAACCCTGTGGTCGACCCTATGTTCACTGAGGTTTTTCTTTTGGCAGAGAACATCTCCAATGAGACCCACGGCGCCTTTGACATTACTGTTGCTCCATTGGTCAACGAATGGGGATTCGGTTTCAAGAAAGGCGTGACACCCAACAAGAAGATCATAGAAGACTTGAGAAAAATAGTAGGTTATCAGAAGGTGAAGCTCACCTCTGACAACCACGTGGAGAAGAAAGATCCACGTATCATGCTCGACTGCTCTGCCATAGCCAAGGGGTACGGGTGTGACGTGGTGGCGCGACTGTTGCGCAAGAAAGGTGTCAGTGCCTATATGATAGAGATTGGCGGCGAGATAGTAACCAAAGGCTATAACCAGAAAAAAGAGCCATGGCGCATCGGTGTGAGCAAGCCTACCGATGATTCGCTCAACACCAACCAGGAACTGCAGACGGTGCTCAATGTCACAGACATAGCCATGGCAACCAGTGGCAACTATCGCAACTTCTATTATAAAGATGGCAAGAAGTATGCCCACACTATCGACCCCAAGACAGGCTATCCAGTACAGCACAGCCTGCTGTCAGCCACTGTCTTGGCAAAAGATTGTGCCACAGCAGATGCCTATGCCACCTCGTTCATGGTATTGGGACTCGATGGTGCCAAAGAGATACTGAGCCAACACCCAGAGCTCATGGCATACCTCATCTATACCGACGAGAAAGGCAACAACCAAGTATGGTACTCACCATCACTCAAGGAGAAAATGCAGGAATAACACCATCCCGACTTCCACATGCAAAAAGCAAGAAAAAACTAAAGTGCCATGCACGAAAATCGCATATACAACAGTCTGCTGGCTCTGCCCCTCTTTTTGGGAATGAGCCGCAACGACTTGCAGCAAGCTGCAGGACAGACGCGCTTTGACTTCAGAAAAGTAAACGAGGGAGAAACGATTGTCAAGGAAAACGAACCCTGCACGCACTTGTACTTCCTGCTCGATGGCGAGGTAATGTTAAAGACAGAATCAACCGACCGCAATTACAGCATAGAGGAGAAGATACAAGCACCCGAAACTTTCCAATCGGAACGCATCTTCGGGCTATACCCACACTTTACACACACCTATACTGCCTTTCGCAACTGCAGCCTGCTATGCATTGCCAAGCAAGATGTCATGAAGTTGGCAACCCTCTTCGACATATTCCGTATCAACCTACTCAACCTCATATCCACACAAAGCCAAAAACAGAATCTCCGTACACTACAAGCTCCTCCCAAGAGCTTGGAAGAACGCATCGCACGCTTTATAGAGTCGAACTGTGTAAGTCCTACCGGCGAGAAAACTATCCACATCAAGATGACACGCATAGCCGAAGAGGTGAACGACAGCAGACTGGATGTATCAAAAGCCCTCAACCATTTGCAAAGCCAAGGACTTATCCAACTTTTTAGAGAGCGCATCTATATTCAGGCACTCGAAAAACTCACCAATAGCAAAGGATGAGATAAAAGTATGTTAAATTCTATTTTACAAGAAACTTTTAACACTTTTTTTTGCTAACTTTGCACAAAAATAAAACACTAAGTTAGTATGCTTCAAGAAAACAAGACAGAGAATCGTATCAATCCCTTTTTCGCACCTTATAACACCCCTCACGACACCGTACCCTTCGACCGTATCAAGATAGAAGATTACGAGGAAGCCTTCATGGAAGGAATACGCCGTGACGACGAGGCCATCGACAAAATAACAAACGACCCCGAAGAACCAACCTTCGAGAATACCTTGGCACGTGTTGATACCGAGAAAGGTGAACACTACTACGACTTGCTCAACCGAGTGTCCAACGTTTTCTCATGCATGATGAGTGCAGAGACCTGCGACGAGATGGAAGCCCTGGCACAGAAGATGAGCCCCATTCTTACCAAGCATGCCAACGATGTCTCCCTGAACAAGAGGCTCTTCGAACGCATCAAGTTCGTACACGACCATCCCAACCGCAAGCTGAATGCAGAGGAACAGATGTTGCTCGACACCAGCTATGACGGTTTTGTGCGCAGCGGTGCCCTGCTCGACAAGGAGGGCAAGGAGAAGCTACGCCAACTCACAGAGGAAGCAAGTATACTCACCCTGCAGTTTTCGCAGAACCTGCTCAAAGAGAACAAAGCCTTCCAGTTGCATATCACCGACAAGGCACAACTCGACGGGCTGCCCGAAACCGCCATTGCCGCAGCCAAGCAGAATGCCAAAGAGCAAGATAAAGAGGGATGGATCTTCACGCTCGACTTTCCAGTCTTCTCTCCATTCATGACCTACTCTACACAGCGAGAACTCCGAAAGCAGATGTACATGGCTCGCAATACCGAGTGTACCCACAACAATGATGCCAACAACCTTGAGATATGCAAGCGCCTCGTCAACCTGCGACGCGAACTTGCCCAACTGCTGGGTTTCGACACCTATGCCGACTACGTGCTCAAGCATCGCATGGCAAGCAACACTGAGAGCGTGTACAAGCTGTTGAACGACCTAATCGATGCCTACAAGCCTACTGCCGTGAAGGAAGTAGCCGAAATAACCGCCCTGGCAAAGCGACTGGAGGGAGACGAATTTGTGGTGGAACCTTGGGACATGAGCTTCTATTCGCACAAGCTGCAAATGGAGAAGTACAACCTCGATGCCGAGATGCTGCGCCCCTACCTACAGCTCGACAAGGTTATCGACGGAGTTTTCGGTCTTGCTGGAAAACTCTACGGAATCACCTTCAAGGAGAACAAGGAAATACCAGTGTATCATCCCGACGTGAAAGCATACGAGGTGTTCGATAAGGACGGAAGCTATCTGGCTGTATTCTACGCCGACTTCTTTCCGCGCAAGGGCAAGCAAGGAGGTGCCTGGATGACCGAATTCCAGGGACAATGGATAGACCATAAAGGCAAGAACATACGTCCACACGTCAGCGTCGTGATGAACTTTACCAAGCCTACAGCCGAGAAGCCAGCCCTGCTGACACTTGGCGAAGTGGAGACCTTCCTGCATGAGTTCGGACACAGTCTGCATGGCATGTTTGCCAACACCCGCTTCGAGAGTCTCTCGGGAACCAATGTGTGGTGGGACTTCGTGGAACTGCCATCGCAATTCATGGAGAACTATGCCGTCGAGAAAGACTTCCTGCGCACCTTTGCCTTCCACTATCAGACAGGCGAACCTCTGCCCGACTACTTGATTGAGCGCATCGTGAAGAGCCGAAACTTCATGGCAGCCTACGGATGTCTCAGACAGGTAAGTTTCGGCCTGCTCGACATGGCTTACTATACCAAGAAAGATGTTTTCGACGACGATATCATCCCATTCGAAAAGAAAGCCTGGAAAAAGGCCATAATAACACCGCAACTGCCCAACACCTGCATGACCACGCAGTTCTCGCACATCATGGCAGGGGGCTATGCCGCAGGTTATTATAGCTACAAATGGGCAGAAGTACTCGATGCCGATGCCTTCAGCGTGTTCAAGAAGAACGGCATCTTCGACCAGCAGACAGCACAGAGCTTCAGAGACAACATCCTCTCCAAGGGAGGCACCGAGCATCCCATGACTCTCTATAAGCGATTCCGCGGACAAGCTCCTACCATCGATGCCTTGCTGGAACGCAACGAGATAAAGAAAAATGCAGAACCATAACGACAGAAACATGGAAGAACAACTTTCCAAACAAGAGAAACTCGACCTGCGCTACCTGCGCATGGCACGCATCTGGGCAGAAAACAGCTACTGCAAACGCCGACAAGTGGGTGCACTCGTAGTCAAGGACAAGATGATCATCAGTGATGGCTATAACGGAACACCCAGCGGGTTTGAGAATATATGCGAGGAAAACGGCGTAACCAAACCTTATGTGCTCCATGCAGAGGCCAACGCCATCACCAAGTTGGCACGAAGCAGCAACAATAGCGATGGCAGCACACTCTATGTCACGGCTTCACCATGCATTGAGTGCGCCAAGCTCATCATCCAGGCAGGAATCAAGCGCGTGGTATATGCAGAGAAATACCGACTCAACGACGGCATCGAGCTCATGGAGCGAGCAGGTATCAAGGTTGTATACCTCAACCATGAAGCCTCTCCAAAGGAAGAATCCGAACCAAGAACATAAGACATAAAAAGACATGAACATCAATAAGAAAAACACGAACCGTTTCATGCCCATCATCATGGCTGTATGCGTAGTGATAGGCATCATGATCGGCTCGTTCTTCTCGAACCATTTCTCAGGAAACAGGCTCAATATCATCAACAGCGGGAGCAACAGGCTCAACAACCTGCTGCACATCATCGACGACCAGTATGTAGATGCTGTGAATATCGACTCATTGGTAGACAAGGCCATACCGCTGATTCTCTCAGAATTGGATCCCCACTCCGTATACATCAGCGCCAAGGACGCGGCAGCTGCCACCGACGACTTGAAAGGCTCATTCTGTGGCGTTGGAATCGAATTTGTCATCAGAGAAGATACCATACACGTACAGAATGTGATACAGAATGGACCAGCCGAGAAAGCCGGGCTGTTGGCTGGCGACAAAATCGTAGCCGTAGACGGAAAACCTTTCGTAGGCAAGATCGTCACCAACCAGGAAGCCATGCGCCGACTCAAGGGACAGAAAGACACAAAGGTCAAGATTGGTGTGATGCGCTACGGCAGCAAGAAGGTGCAGACCTTCACCGTAACCCGAGGCGAGATACCTACCAAGAGCATCACGGCAACCTACATGCTCGACGACAAGACCGGATACATACGCATCAAGAACTTCGGCGAGAACACCTATCCGGAGATGCTCATCGCCCTGGCAAAACTCTCGCAGGAAGGATTCAAGAACCTGTGCATCGACCTTCGCGACAACAGTGGCGGATACCTGACTGCAGCCATCAACATGGCCAACGAGTTCCTACCCGACAAGAAACTCATCGTCTACACACAAGGGCGCAAGTCGCCACGGCAGGACTTCCGCAGCGATGGAAAGGGTTCGTACCAGCACATACCGCTCGTAGTACTCATCAACGAAGGTTCGGCATCGGCTGCCGAAATCTTTGCAGGAGCCATGCAGGACAACGACCGTGCCACCATCATAGGCCGACGCTCTTTTGGAAAGGGACTGGTACAACAACAGATAGAATTCCCAGACCACAGCATGATAAGACTTACCATAGCACGCTACTACACCCCGTCGGGCCGCTGCATTCAGAAGCCTTACACCTTGGGTGACGACAAGGACTACGAACAAGACCTGCTCAACCGCTACGAGCACGGCGAGTTCTTCTCGCAAGACAGCATCAAGCATACAGGCCCTGCCTATCACACAGGATTGGGACGCACCGTATATGGAGGAGGTGGAATCACTCCAGACATCTTCGTTCCCGAGGACACTTTGGGAATGACCTCCTACTTCAAGCTGGCAAGCATGAGCGGACTCATCCTGCAATTTGCCTTCACCTATACTGATGACAACCGCCCTAAGTTGAACAACTTCAAGGAAATGATGGAGCTGGCAGACTATCTGGAAAAGCAGAACATGGTAGATAAGTTCGCCACCTATGCCGACAAGCATGGCCTGCAGCGTCGCAACCTGCTCATCCGCAAGTCGCACAAACTGCTGGAACGCTACATCAACAGCCGCGTGATTTACAACATGCTCAACGACCAGGCCTGGACTCAATACGTCAACCAAGACGACCCTGTCATCTCCAAGGCCATGGAGGTGTTCAATAAGAATGAGGCTTTCCCCAAAAAGCCCGCTCCCGCCACCAAGCCCGCAAGCAAAAAGAAGCAGAAGGTTGCCATGGCAAATGTGCCATACAACTACCGTTCGTTGCACAGCCATCTACCCAGCATGGCATAAGCTGGCAGAAACATGAACAAGAAAGAACTCAGAAATATCATCAGAGAGAGAAAGCGACAGTTCTCCGGGCAACAGCTCGAAGAACTGTCGCTTCTTGTTTTAGACCGTCTGCGCATGAACATCCAGCTGCAACAAGCCCACAGCGTGCTCCTATACTACTCGTTGCCCGACGAGGTGAACACCCATCACTACATCGACGAGCTGGTTACCTTGGGAAAACAGGTATTCCTGCCTGTTGTCATAGACGGAGAAAACATGGAGATAAGGAAATATACAGGTACACAAGACTTAAGGGAAGGCAACTTCCACATCATGGAACCTGTTGGCAAGCTACTGTCAAAAGACGAATACGAAAAAATAGAGGTAGGTATCATCCCTGGTATGAGTTTCGACAAATCGGGCCATCGCTTAGGCAGAGGCAAGGGCTACTACGACCGCCTGCTCAGCAAGATGCCACATCTATATAAAATAGGTATCTGTTTCGACTTTCAGAAAACAGAGGCGGTGCCCACCGAAGCCACAGATATCAAGATGGACGCAATAGTATAAAACTTAATGTCGGATATAACAAAAGCACCCACAGCTTCGTTGAGCCGTTTGACCAACAGGCTGCGACCCAGCGAGAGGTCGGCACGCAGGGCTGGACTAAATATCTTGACAAAGAGAGTCTGGTTCTTGATAAACTTGTCGCCAGAATACTTGGCAACAGGTTCACCCACCACCTTGTCCCAGGAAGCAAGAAGACGCTTCTGCTGCAGAGGAGCCTCCAGTCCCTCGCGCCTCAATATCTCGGGCAACAATTCTGATATGGAACGCATTTTTCGTCTGAACATAATCTTTACTTTGCTGTTTTTCTACTATTCTTCGTGAGCAAGCTCTATGTTTCCACCCTCCACATGGAAAATCTTGTAATCGCCATCACTCTCGTGCAGGATGCGGTCGAGATGATCGCGATTGGTATCGGTTATGAATATCTGTCCGAAGTTGGTGCCAGACACCAATTCCACTATCGCCTCCACCCTCTGGGCATCCAACTTATCGAAGATATCGTCGAGCAGCAACAAGGGTGTGGTACTCGACACTGTGCGACGCAGGAAATCAAACTGAGCCAACTTAAGAGCCAGGGAAAAGGTCTTGTTCTGCCCCTGACTTCCCTCGCGTTTCAGCAAGAAACCACCTATCAGCATCTCTAAGTCATCGCGATGCACACCATGAAGAGAATAGCCTACAGCCAGGTCCTTAAAACGGTCGTGCTGTATGACATCAAGAAGTGGGCCTCGCTGGCAATGAGACACATAGCGAAGACTCACCACCTCGCGGCCACCGGAAACATGGCGATAAATCCGCTGAAACACAGGTACCAGTTCCTTGACAAAAGCCTCACGCTTCTGATAGATCAGCTCGCCATTGCGAGCCATCTCCTGTTCCCATATCTCCATCAACGTCACATCGGGATTCCCTTCCATCTTGAGTAAGGCATTACGTTGCTGCAAAGCCTTGTTGTAGTTGGCCAAAGCCTCGATATAGGAAGGGTCGTACTGCGAGATGACCACATCCATCAGACGGCGGCGCTCCTCGCTTCCACCCTCTATGAGCATCGTATCTGAAGGCGAGACAAAGATGAGAGGTATCAAACCGATATGTTGCGACAGGCGCTTATACTCTTTCTTGTTGCGCTTGAAATGCTTTTTCGTGCCACGCTTCATTCCACAGAATATGTCCTCGACATTTCCACGCTCATCAAGATAGTTGCCCTCTATCATCATGAAGTTCTCATCATGCGCTATGACCTGCGAATCGATGGGATTGTAGGCACTGCGACAAAAAGAAAGATAATAAATGGCATCCAGAAAATTGGTCTTGCCCATACCATTATGGCCTATGAGACAATTAATCTTGGGCGACAAATCCAAATTGGCAGCCTTGATGTTCCTATAATTTATTATCGAGATATTCTTTAAAATCATACGTATTACACCACTATTGAACTGCAAAGTTAGCAGAAAAAGCGCAAAAAACGAAAAAAGTAGTCTATAAATTTCAATATGTGGATAAAATTACGTATTTTTGCAACCTAAAGTGTGGTAACCATTGGGCAAACCACACGAAAAACAGGAAAGAAAAATAATAAAAAAACAAAAATAAAAATGGCAAACAAAACAGAACAGGTTCTCGAAGCAACTGAGAACATCAACAACCGCGAGGCTTTCTTCATGAAGTATAAGAAAGCTATCCTCATCGCAGTGGCAGCAATCATCATCGTCATTGCAGGCGTATTCCTTTACATTTCACAGATTTCTGGTCCTCGCGAGGAAAAGGCAAGCACAGCACTCAGCAAGGGTCAGACATACTTCAACAACGAGATGTTCGATCAGGCTGTCAACGGCGATGGCGCAGGCTTCGTTGGTTTCGCCAAATTGGCTGACGAGTATAGCGGCACCAAGGCCGGCAACTTGGCCAACCTCTATGCAGGACTTTGCTATGCCAACCTCGGCAAATGGGCTGAAGCCCAGAAGAGCCTCGAATCATTCTCTTCCAAGGGCGACCAGATGATCAGTCCGGCGGCCCAGGCCGCTCTGGGTGATGCATACGCTCATCTCAACCAGCTCGACAAGGCGGTAGATGCTTTCAAAAAAGCAGCAGACATGGCAGACAGCAAGGCTGAGGACGATACCAACAACAGCCTCTCCCCCACCTTCCTCATCAAGGCTGGCGAGGTGTTGGAAAGCCAGGGCAAGAAAGAAGATGCCTTGAAGATTTACCAGGACATCAAGAAAAAGTATGTAAATTCCATGCTCGTTCAGAGCTCAGAGATAGACAAGTACATAGAAAGAGCTTCAAACTAATTATGGCTACATCACTTCATAATTTGTCAGAATACGACTCCACCAAGGTACCAGATGCCAGCAACATGTGTTTTGGCATCGTGGTTGCCGAGTGGAATTCCGAGATAACTGGCGCTCTGCTTAAGGGTGCCGTCGACACCCTTGAAAAGCATGGCACCCTGCCAGAGAACATCCACGTGAAGACTGTTCCCGGTAGTTTTGAACTGATATACGGAGCACGCCAGATGGTTCTTAACCAGGGCTACGATGCAGTAATCGTGCTGGGAAGCGTCATCCGTGGAGAGACTCCCCATTTCGACTATATCTGCCAAGGCGTGACCTATGGCATAGCGCGCCTCAACGCCTCACAAGAAATCCCAGTCATCTACGGCTTGCTGACCACCAACGACTTGCAGCAAGCTAAGGAAAGAAGTGGCGGAAAGTTGGGCAACAAGGGCGACGAGTGTGCCATCGATGCCATCAAGATGGCGAAGTTCTAAAAGCAAAACATAATCCAGAAACAAGGATGAAACTATATCAACTCTTACAGTCGTTTGACTTCGAGGAACTCTTCCCTACAATCAGTACGATGTTCCCCAACGCCAATCTGCATCGCGATGTTTTTCAGAAAGCATTCGACATGCTGTGCAGTATCCAGCCTGTGGTGAACAAGAAAACCATTCGCTACGAACTGATGGAAGACCCGAATTCAAGCAACAGCATGATTGTGGGAGCCGACGACAGTTGTTTCAACACCACATGGGATGCCTGCTTAGGCAAGGAAGTAAGAAAAGAAAAGGGTGCCGACCTCAACGACGAGGAATTGGCTGCCAACTGCCTGCTCAACATCCTCTTCATCGGCAAACACCCACAATGCTTCGACAAAGACTTCAAAAAACTACTGAAGTAAGCATTTATCTCATCATACACCATCATCAGCCTCGTCTTCGACAGACGGGGCTTTTTCGTTTTCCTCGCCAACAGTATCCAGCTGGGTATCCTTGGCTATACTGACAGAGCCCATTCGATTGATGTTGATAACAAGTGGCACATACTCGTCGCTTGTCACATCGGGAGATCCCACACTGCCCGCAAAATGCAGGACATCTCCCTCCACTTCCACAAACACAATACCCAACAAAGCCCCCGTCTTCTTGGTCGACTCATCAAGATAACCCGTAAAATCGCTTTTCTGGAAAGTACGGCTGAAGAACTCCGTACCGTCCTTGCGCAAAATCTTGATGGTTATCTTGTTGTCGTAATACTTGGTATGGTCCTCGCTCTCCACCAAAGGCAATTCGTGGTCGGACTCTCGCTTCATTACTATGCGATAGGTCTTGCCCAACCAAGAGATGTCGCGCGACTGTTCATAGCTGCTTAGTTCTTGTGTTTTCTTGGGCTTCGGGGCTGTTGGCTTCGGGGCTATGATGACATTGCTCTTTTTCTTTTCGCCACACGACGAGAGGCAGGCGGCAGCCAAAGCCGCTATCATGAACAGGGAAATTGTTTTCTTCATTGTAGTGTTGTTTTTTAATAATCTGCAGAGAGTTAAAATATATAACCCGCACAATCAAAATCTAATTATCTGCAAAGTTAAGAAAAAAAATGCGAGAACACAAAAAAAGCACCCTCTTTTCACAAAGAGAATGCTCATACTACCTAAATACTAACTAATAAATCCTATTGAACTTTTCTCACACGATATAATAAAAGCTCAGTTTATGAATTCTAATCAGTAATAAGACCCTGCAAAACACAAAAAGTTTAATCGAAGATGAGAAAAAACACTTTTTTAACCGCCTTTAACAAAAAAATCATCTTCATAATAGTTAAACAAGCACAAGATTTACATAGAACATTCTTGCTGGAATGGTTTTTTATGCATGATACGTTGCAATCGCTTTTGTCTTTTGTCGTATGTAACAAAAAGAAGACTGAATAGTTACCGACCCATGCATGCAACTACGCTGCATCCCTAAAGCTATGAATAGTTACTTTTATACCACACAAAAATTGTTTTCTGTTCATCAATGATTTGTTCTGGTATTGCAGATAATTCTATGTTCGATACTTTAGGATACAAGTACGGTACTTTAGGATACAAGTTCGATACTTTAGGATACAAGTTCGATACTTTAGAACATAGATTTAACAGGCAAAAGAAAACTTTTACTGTGGTTGAACGATTTGAGTTGACCACTATTAATATTATTTTTAACTACCCAAAAACTACAGATTATCATTAAACAAAGAAGAAAAGTATAAAATTGGCTGTTATTTTTTGGCAAATTGCGCAAATTGTCGTATCTTTGCATCTAAAACAAAACAATTAGTATGAGAAAGACATTTTTATTTGTCATTGTGACAACAGCATTCATACTCTCCGCATGCACTGGCAGCCAAACAAAAGAGAAAGAAAAAGCTCTCGACACCATCCCTGTGATGGTGATGCAGGTACAGAAATGCAGCCGTCTATATACCGCCGAGGCGCAGGTTCACAGAATCATCACCCACGACGACCAGCTCCGGCTGAAAGGCTCCATTCTCAAAAAAGACTTCGACATCAGCCTTCCTGTAGGAAAGCGCAAAGTTGCCATTCCCATGGATGCCACACTCAAGGCATACATCGACTTCAAAGACTTCGGCAAAAAGAACGTGAGACGACAGGGCGAGAAGATAGAAATCATACTTCCCGACCCCAAGGTGGTGCTCACCAGCAGCAAAATAGACCATGAAGGCACCAAGAAATTCGTGGCGCTGACACGAAGCAACTTCAGCGACGAAGAACTCAGCAGCTACGAGCAGGAAGGGCGCAAGGGCATCATCGACGACATTCCGCACATGGACATTCTTGAGACAGCCCGCCAAAGTGCCGCGCATATACTGGTGCCCATGCTTGTCAACTTAGGATTCCAAGCCGAAAACATCAAGATTAGCTTCAGAAAGAAATTTACCTCTTCCGACATTTCAAGCCTCATCGAAGGCACATCGGTAGAGAACAAGTAAGGTATTGCAAATATGAGAAAATTTGAAATCATCGCCATACTCCTGCTCGTCATCATCATCGGCGGAGGCTTGTACTGGCTCAACAAAGACAATTCCATCTCGACGGAACAGAAAGGGAAGACACAACTGTCTCCCACACAAATAAAGAGCATCGAAGCCATCGGGCAGTGGGAATTTCTATCCATCAGCGACGAGGAACTGATAGACACCGTTCGAAAAGGATTCATCAGCGACGACAATCTGGTAAGAATCTACTATGGCACACTCCGACTGGGTATCAATATGCGCGAAGTGGGCAACAACTGGCTCAGCGCTGACGGCGATACCATCGTCTGCACCCTGCCCCCCGTCAGGTTGCTCGACCACAACTTCATCGACGAGGCCAAGACACGTTCCTTCTTCGAAGAAGGCGACTGGACGGGCAAAGACCGACAGGACATGTACGACAGAGCCTATGAAGCCATGAAGAAACGCTGCTTAACAAAAGCCAACATCGCCAAGGCAGAGGAGAATGCCAAGGCACAGTTCGAGAGGATGTTTCTCACCATGGGCTATAGCAACGTAAAGATAGGAATAGAGCATGGGATAACGGAGAGAAAAGACAAATAACAAACAGGTAAAAACAAAAGAGACTATATGGATATGCTAAACGACTTTTTTGCAGCGCTAAGCTCGTTCTTGTGGGGTTGGCCCATGATTATCCTACTTTTAGGCACACACATCTTTCTCACCATACGCCTGCGTTTCCCGCAGCGTAAGATATTCAAAGCCATCAAGTTATCCATCAAGAAAGACAAGGATGCAGCGGGCGACGTATCCCAGTTTGGAGCTCTTGCCACAGCTCTTGCCGCAACAATAGGAACGGGCAACATCATAGGTGTGGCAACAGCCATCGCCTTGGGAGGCCCGGGTGCTGTGCTGTGGTGCTGGCTCACAGGCGTATTCGGAATATCCACCAAGTATGCAGAGGGGTTGTTGGCTGTAAAATATCGCGTGAAGACCAAGCGTGGACGCATGTTGGGTGGCCCTATGTATGCCCTGGAGAAAGGCTTGGGCTGGAAGTGGCTCGCCGTTCTCTTCGCACTTTTCGCCGCCATAGCATCGTTTGGCATCGGCAGCACCGTGCAGGCAAACGCCATCTCCACGCTCGTAGAAAACCAGTATGGCATTTCGCCCTACATCACTGGAGCCATCGTCTGTGCCTTGGGAGCCGCCGTCATCATAGGAGGCGTGAAGTCCATCTCGAAGGTATGCGGAATGCTGGTGCCCTTCATGGCCATTTTCTATGTGCTGGGGTGCGTCTATATCCTCATCGTCAACCACGCTTATCTATGGGCCGCACTCAAGATCATCTGTGAGTCTGCCTTCACAACCAGCGCCGCTGGAGGCGGTTTCGCAGGTAGCACACTGATGATGGCTGCCCGCTATGGCATAGCAAGAGGCCTGTTCTCGAACGAGTCTGGCCTTGGTTCCGCCCCCATTGTTGCCGCAGCAGCACAGACCCGCAACCCTGTACGCCAGGCTCTCGTTTCATCGACAGGCACATTCTGGGACACTGTCGTCATCTGTGCCCTGACCGGACTGGTCATCACCTCGAGCATCATAGCCTATCCAGACATCGACTACCACAACGGAGCAGCCCTCACGAAGGCGGCATTCAGCAAGATACCCTACATCGGAGCGCCATTGCTTACATTCGGCTTGGGAACCTTCGCCTTCAGCACTATCTTAGGTTGGAGCTATTATGGCGAGCGCTGCGTGGAATATCTCAAGGGCAAGCGTTGGATGCTAAGTTATCGCATGCTCTACATCATCAGCATCTTTGCGGGAAGCGTCATCGGACTGGAGATGGTATGGAACATCGCCGACTGCATGAACGCCTTGATGGCAATACCTAACCTTGTGTCCCTGCTCTGCCTTAGCGGCATCATCGTACACGAAACACGCAAGTATCTGTGGCGCGACCACTTGGATCGCGACATGGATGAGAGCGAGATAGAAGAACTGGAAAAATAATAAAAGCTACAAAAGAAATATGGCTGTCAACTTTCCTTAGGATTGTCGACAGCCATATTTCTTTAAGAGACCGTTCAGTCTATCCGATATTGCAGATGCCGCATCTCATGGCCTCCCCATGCAGAATCGCCAATGTACTGAAATCCCACCTTATTATATAAGGACTCCGCGCGAGGGTTTCCCTTGTCGACAAGCAGTCCCACAGCAGGCAGCCCCATCTCACGGGCACGTTCGATGACTGCTTTCAGCAAATGTTTGGCAATGCCATGTCCTCGGAACTCATCCAGCACAGCTATGCTGTCGATGTAAAGTTCGCCAGCCTGCGTCTCATCGTCCATATCCGAATAGTCAATGCCAAACTCACGCAGGGCTGCCTCTATGAAACGGCGGCGCAGGCGATGCAGTTCTCCCCCATCGTAAGTCACGCAGATGCCAGCCAAGCGACCATCGCCAGCAAAGGCACAAAGCGTATTGCGATAGCTATACTGGCTATCTTCGAGTGCCACCAGTCCCGTCATCACCCGGCGGAAATCCTCCACCGTATGGTCTTTGCCCGCCAGATTCTGGCAGCACTCAAGATTCATCGCCTCCATGATGAGCGAGGCGATAGGCTCAGCCAAACTGGCTGTAGCCCTTTCTATCCGTACATTCATTGAGTAAGTTCTTTATTCTCCTATTTTCGTACTGTTTCTATTTTCGCATCACCAGGGCGATAAAGGTAGCCAACACACTCGGCAGCCTCCACACGGAAAGGTTTCCAAGTAAGTTTGGACCAGTCGATGCGGTCGGTACTCTGAGCCACGGGAACCTGAGGTATAAGACTTCCGTCCCTGACAAGGATAACACAAGGCAAAGGCAGGCTGACATTGCCCTGTTCCTGAACATCAGCAACCTGTGTAGGAACTTCGATGTTTTGGAAACCACCATCATACACCTTGCCCGTCTGATAATCTATCCACTTGCCCTTTGGCAGATAGACCGAACGCTCGGTGCCACTCTCCAACAGGGGTGCCACCAATATCTGCGAGCCAAACATATACTCGTCTTCCACCAACCATGCACCAGCATCGTGGGGGAACTCCACAAAGAGAGCACGCACCATAGGCAACCCTCGCTCGGAGCAATCCTTGGCCTGCGCATAAACATAAGGCATCAGACGATACTTCATCTCGGCATTGGCACGAAAGGCATCGGTAAAGTCCTTGCCGATGAGCCAAGGCTCGGTAGGTGGCGCACCATGAGCACGCGTGTGCGAGCTAAGAAATCCAAAAGGCAACCAACGACGATAAAGATCTTCCGGGCTCTTGGTGACAAAGCCGCCCAAGTCGTGACTCCAGAAAGAGAACCCGCTAAGACCGAAGCTCAATCCTCCCCTCAAGTCGCCTATCATACCCACACTTCCTATCTCATTGGTGGCAGCATCGCCACCCCAATGAAGAGGATAGCGCTGGCTTCCAGCCCAGGCACTTCGCGCCCATATCACGCCTTCATGCTCTGCAGAATTGTCTTTCACTGCCTCATAGAGAGCCTTGTTGTAACGCAAGGGATAGAGATTGTGCTCATAAAGTCCAGTCTTGCCCGAAGCATAAAGCCCGTCATAAGGAGCCGCCTCGCCGAAATCGCACTTAATGGCACTCACTCCCTGCTTGACGAGATGGGCTATCTTGTCTTGATACCAGTTCACAGTCGTAGGGTTGCTGAGGTCGAGAACGGCATCCTCATAATTGAGTGTTCCGTTGCCATTGTGTACCGCCATTCCTCCATCTACCAGCTCGCGGAAATACCTGTTCTTGGGCGTGAAGTAAGGCAACTGCCACAGACAAGTGTGGAAGCCATCTTTCTTCAGCGACTTGAGCATGCCCACCGGATTCTTAAACCTATCCTTGGCAAACTCGTAGTCACATTGCCAATCTACGCCAAACCATCCTGTATCGAAATGAATTACATCAGAAGGAATCTTGTTGGCACGCAACTGACGGGCGACCTCCAGGCCCTCTTTCTGAGAGAAATAAGAGATGCGGCTCATCCATGTGCCAAAAGTCCAAAGAGGCAGCATGGGCGACTTGCCCGTGACCTGTGTATATTCATCCAAAATCTCCTTCGGCTCGCCAAAGAACACAAAGAAATCCATTGTTTCATCTGCCATGAAGAGGCGCTGAGCGCCAATATAAGAGGCACCAAAGTCGACGGTGGAAGGAGCAGAAGTATGCATGAAGAAACCGTAACCGCGGTTGGAGAAATAGAAAGGCACCGGCTTGTACATATTGGCGCCCTCCGGTCCCTGCGGGTCAACAACAGAAAGATTGATTTTCTGCCCCACTTTGTTGAGCGATGTAAAACTCTCGCCACAGCCATAGATACGCTCTCCTGGCGAAAGGAGGAACACTGGATTGATACTTCTGGAATTGTCGCTTCCGCGCTTGATGAAACAGAACGGCAGGAGTTTGACCTGCGAGCTGTCGTTGTCGATGATATGGCGAGTCTGGGTGAGTATCTTGCCCTTGCTGTCGCGCAGAATCAAGCGAAAAGGATATTTCTGTATCTCGAGCACACCGTTCTTGTTTCGATAAACGATGCTATTGGCAGAAGCCGATGTATTCCATCTCCCCTTCCCTATACGAGCATTGCCGTCACCCACATTTCCTGCAATAAACTCGGGCGAGAACATCGGGTCGTCGGCATCGTCCATGCGAGGCTCGACGGGCGAAGTGAAGAGAGTGACGCGCAAGGTACGGTCGTCCACCTTACGTACTCTTATTTTCAGATTGGGGTCGTTGTCGTACTGAGTGCTCGGGAAGTCGAGCATCTGCATGCGCACAGGCCAATAGCCATTTAGGTTAAAAGCCTGACGAGGCGACATACGATAGCGTTTCCAGTTGAGCAAACCCTCTCCCTTGTCCAAGTCGAAGCCAGCAATACTGTCTGCAAGGAAATAAGTATTGGCAAGATCGCAGAAATCGCCCGACACATCGGGAGCCTGGCACTGCAGATACTCAATACCCTCGTTGGTTCGCAGCTGTGCCTGCACATTGGCGACAACCCCACACAAGCAACAGCCCATCAATAATAGTCTTTTCATATTTACTCTTCTATTAGGTTTATAAGATAAAGCAAAAATATAACAAAAATCGCAAAGTCACAAATCTTTTCAAGACGAATGATTTTGCGATTAACAAAACATGCACTTTTTTAAACATTTTATTCCTTGCGCCAAGCTGTAGGAGTCATGTTCTCAAAGCGTGAAAAGACCCTTGAGAAATAAGAAGAGGAAGAGAATCCGGAATGAATGGCCACCTCCTCCTGCTTGACATTCGGATTTTTCCTCATATACTCCTTTGCCTCCTCCAGACGCAATTGCGTAATCCAAGTGCTGAAGTTGACTCCATATTTACGATTAATATAGCGAGACATATAGAGTTTGTTGGTGCCCATCGCCGCAGCCAAGTCGTCTATCGTCAGTTGGGGAGCAAGGTATTTCCTGTCGGAAAGCCATGTCTTCACATGTTCTCCAAAGAGTTGCTCATAGTTGTCTATTTCCAATCTTTCTTCTGTATCTGTCTCCATTACGTCCCTGTCCGTCACCTCTGCGTTATTCAATTTACCATACGTGGTCGCATAATTGATGAAACTGATGGCTATGTAGAAATTTGCCGAGATAACATATATCTGAAAAAGGTAATTGTAGATAATGCCCCAAAGCAAAGTGGTGAAACTCAGCACGCCGGTAAGGACTATGAGAAACAAGCTCTTCTTGAGCCAAAACATAAACCGTTGCATATCTTCTGCAAAGTAATTGTCCAGTTTTCTTCTCTTCTCGTCATAAAGGACATAAAAACGCCACAGGAACTTCACGTATTGCATAAAGAATGTCAAGAAAGATATCCACGAGACCCATGCTCCAGCCTTACCAAAAACTCCAAATGTGGAAGAAACCAACAAGAAGACTGAAGCCAGAAAGATGCCCCAAACCTTACAGCCATTCCGCCACAGCATATACTTTTCGTCCAACAAATAGAAAAAAGTAGAAAAAAAGAGTATGCCTTCCAAATAGAAGAATATAAAATCAGCACACTCCACGTAAGGATTGAGTGCTTTCCAATCGGCAGAACTGGAGATAGCCAACCAGACAACAAGGTTGAATCCCATGACAAAATAAGTAGTTGCCAAGCATCTCTTCGCCTTGCGATAAGGAAGATATTCTTCAGTAAGAGGTACCTTTCCAAACAACAAGACAATACCGAGGCCAAAATAAATGGCACCAACACATTGAATCAACACATTGAAATAATGCTCCAACAGCTCTATCATATACAATTCTTATTACAGAATGCAAAAGTACAAAAAAAATAATTACCCCCCC
>ERZ808240.1867-NODE-1867-length-24667-cov-37.168536_pt1 | contig 24667 bp, 19 predicted proteins | sample MGYA00521084_ERZ808240 | MGnify/ENA primary metagenome ERZ808240 (study PRJEB31516, sample SAMN03275571) | gut metagenome | biome: mammalia-associated habitat; material: feces | host: Papio cynocephalus | place: Kenya | collected 2012-08-06 ... | reverse complement strand
CTCCTTTTGGATTTGGCCGGCGAACGGTTGCGATAGTACACCGGATGAGTTATTATAAGAAATATATGGAATAAAATATAAGGATGGAAGGGATTGCAGATGATCAACTTTAATATACCGCCCTTTACCGGAAATGAAATGGATTATATAAAAGAAGCTGTAGATGCACATAAAATATGTGGAGACGGACAGTTTACAAAAAAGTGCAGCGCATGGATAGAAGAAAAGACAGGTACAGCCAAAGCCCTCCTTACTACATCATGTACACATGCAACGGAAATGGCAGCACTTTTGCTGGATATAAAAGAAGGGGACGAGGTGATCATGCCTGCATATACGTTTGTATCGACAGCAGATGCATTTGTATTGCGCGGCGCAACGGCTGTATTTGTTGATATAGATCCGAGAACGATGAATATCAATGCAGATCTGATCGAAGATGCAATCACGGAAAAGACAAAAGCGATAGTACCGGTACATTATGCAGGGGTTTCCTGTGATATGGATAAAATTATGGCGATTGCATCCAAATATCACCTGGCAGTTGTGGAAGATGCGGCCCAGGGAATGATGAGTACATATAAAGGAAAAGCGTTAGGGACGATCGGGGATTATGGCTGCTATAGTTTTCATGAGACAAAGAATTACAGTATGGGAGAAGGCGGCGCACTGCTGATCAAAGACAGGGAGAACGCAGACCTCGCAGAAATTATCCGGGAAAAGGGGACAAACAGAAGTAAATTTCACAGGGGACAGATTGATAAATATACATGGATCGAGGCAGGATCTTCTTATTTGCCGAGTGAACTGAATGCGGCCTATTTATGGGCGCAGCTTGAAATGGCAGAAGAGATCAATAAAAACAGACTGATCTCCTGGAATGCATACTACGAGGCGTTAAAACCGTTGGAGGAATGCGGACGGATAGAATTGCCTTATATACCAAAGGAATGTACGCATAATGCCCATATGTTTTATCTGAAAACGAAAGATATAGAAGAAAGGACAAGATTTATCGCTTATTTGAAAGAGCATGGAATACTTGCAGTTTTTCATTATATACCATTACATACTTCGCCGGCCGGTAAGAAATATGGAAGATTTCATGGAGAGGATGTATATACTACAAAGGAAAGTGAACGACTTGTCAGGCTGCCAATGTATTATCATCTCGCAGAAGAGGACAGAGCATATGTGATCGAGATGGTGAAAAAATTTTATGCGTGAGGCTGGAAATATGATAATAGAAGGTACGAGGGTGCAGCTGCTTCCAATATCGGAGGATGATACAAAGAATATTGTGAAATGGCGGAATCATGTCAGGGGGCAGTTCCTTGATCGAAGGCTTTTTACGGAAGAAAGTCATAATTATTGGCTGCATACCATGGTTGAGACAGGAAAAGCTGCACAGTTTGTGATAGAAGTAAAGGGAAAAGATAAAATAGGATCAGTTTTTTTGCGGGATATTGATCGGAAGAATAAAAAGGCAGAGTTTGGTATCTTTATTGGGGAAGACCGGTATCAGGGAAAAGGATACGGAACTGAAGCAGCAGAATTAATCTTGCAATATGGATTCAGGCAACTGGGTTTACATAAAATTACACTCAGAGTACTGGAAAAAAATAAAAGGGCAATCAGAAGTTATGAAAAAGCAGGATTTAAAAAGGAAGGCTGCTTTGTGGACGATGTATTTGTAGATGATCAATATGAAAATATTATTTATATGGCAATCTTTGAGAAACAGAAGGAGACAGATTAATCATGAAAGTTTCATTTGTAATACCCTGCTACGCATCATCAAAAACACTTCCGGCAGTAGTAGAGGAAATAGATACAACTATGGCTTCTATGCAGCAATATACGTATGAGATCATTATGGTGAATGATTATTCACCGGATGATACATTTGCTGTGATACGAGAATTATGTCAGCAGAAAAAAAACAGAACTGGGATCAGTCTGGCAAAAAATTTCGGACAACATGCAGCTTTAATGGCAGGCTTTCATTATATTACAGGTGATATAGTGGTCTGCCTGGATGATGATGGACAGACTCCGGCAAATGAAGTGGGAAAACTTCTGGAACAGATAGAGAATGGATATGATGTTGTTTACGCAGAGTATGAGAACAAACAACATTCTGCTTTCAGAAATTTTGGAAGCAGGATCAATAAGTTTATGACGGAATATATGCTGGATAAGCCGAAAGATTTGTACATATCCAGCTATTTTGCGGCCAGAAGATTTATTGTGGATAATATGCTGGAATATGAGCACTCCTATCCTTATGTGATCGGCCTGGTGCTGCGGGCAACAAAAAATATTACAAATGTTCCGGTAAAACACAGAGCGAGACTGGAAGGAGAGTCCGGGTATTCTTTTAAAAAACTGCTTGCTTTATGGTTTAATGGTTTTACGGCTTTCTCTGTAAAACCGTTACGTCTTGCATCCTGTACAGGCTGCCTGCTTGCTGCATTGGGCTTTGCATATGCGTTGTATCTGATCATACGTAAGCTGCTTCATCCACAGGCAATATTGCTGGGATGGAGTTCTACGATCTCATTGCTTCTGATCATCGGCGGAATCATTTTGCTGGTTCTGGGTATTATCGGAGAATACATCGGACGTATTTATATTTGCATTAATCGTGCACCACAGTATGTGATCAGAGATATCATAGGAGATAAAGAACAATCACATGAATGAAAAAAAGAAAAGCAGAAAAAGTATATATATTAAGCTGCATATTATTTTACTGCTATATTCGATCAGTGCTGTCTGCAGTAAAAAAGCGGCGGCTGTACCGCTTTTTAGCACAAAGTTTTTTATACTGTACGGCAGTTGTATTTTGTTCCTTGGATTGTATGCGCTTGGCTGGCAGCAGATTTTAAAAAAACTGCCGCTTACAACTGCATTTGCAAATAAAGCGATCACGGTTGTCTGGGGAATCGTCTGGGGAAGTTTGTTATTTCATGAAAAGATAAATAGCAGACATATAATAGGCGCGGCGCTGGTTGTTTTTGGCGTGGTTTTATATGCCTATGCTGACAGCGATGGAAGGAGATGAGCGGTACTGTGATAATGTATGTATGTGTTCTTCTGCTGGGAGTGCTGATCAGCTCTGTTTCGCAGGTGCTGTTAAAAAAAGCGGCACTGCGGCCACATGCTTCTGTATGGGGAGAATATATGAATGCCAGAGTCATCGTTGCGTATATGCTGTTTTTTATCGCTGCTTTTTTATCTCTTCTGGCTTACAAAGGAATTTCGTTATCTCTGGGACAGATGCTGGAAACAACGGGGTATTTGTATATAACGCTGTTCGGAGTGATGCTGTTTGGGGAAAAATTGAACTATAGAAAGGGAATAGCTTTGATCTGCATTATAGCAGGAGTGACCATATATGCATTTGCATGAGCAGGTGGGAAACCGTCTGCAAAAGTGGGTAAAAAGTGTAAGACGGTTGGTCGGCGACCATCTTTCTTTTGCAAATATATCAAAAAAATAAATACGAAAACGATTGAAAATAGTAAAAGTGCCTAAAATAACATACAATTTTTGTGTACTTATTTAGGTACAAAAGGTTGTAATCGCCTTTACACAATCTTAAGAAAATGTTAAAATGATTTACATAAAATTCATACTTTGGGTTTGTTATGCCCGTAATGACCGAATTTTAAAAAGTAGGAAGTAGTATGAAAGGACAGTAAGATGGGGTTATCAGGAAGAAGAAAGATAAGAATCGGTGATATTCTTATTAACGAAGGTATCATTTCACAGGAACAGCTTGATGAAGCACTTGCCAAGCAGAGGGAGAATAAAAAGCGGCTTGGTGAAATCCTTGTAAATGATGGATATGTAACAGATGAAACAATGGCAAATGCCCTGTGCCATCAGCTTGGATATGAAAGAGCCGATCTGCAGAGCCGTATCCCGGATGATCTGATTTCCATGTTTGATGTGGATATATTGAAGAAATATTCAGCCATCCCTTACCGGTACGACGACCGCAATGTGAATGTGATCTGCATGGCAATGTCCGATCCGATGGATATGCTGGCGATCGATGATCTTTCGATGATCAGTAACCGGATGATCCAGCCGGCTGTTGCGACGCCGCGTGAGATCATGCTGGCGATCGATAAATATTACGGAAACGCCGAAGCGATCAAGGCCGCAAATGATTATGAGCAGGAAAGAGCCGATCTGTTCCAGGAAGATGAAATGGATCGTATGATCAATGAGGATGTTAACAATTCCCCGATCGTACAGCTGGTCAACAACATGCTTGAACAGGCAGTCCGGCAGAGAGCTTCCGATATCCATATCGAAGCACTGGAAAAGAAAGTCCGGATCCGTTACCGGATTGATGGCGCATTATTCGAACGTATTACATATAATATAAAGCTGTTACCTGCAATCGTAGCCAGATTAAAGGTTATCGGCGGAATGGATATCTCCGAAAAGAGAAAACCACAGGATGGCCGTATCACAACATTTGTTGATAACAGAGAGTACGATATCCGTGTATCTATCCTTCCGACGGTATACGGCGAAAAGACAGTTATGCGTATTACCAACAAAGGTAACCTGACACGAGATATTTCAGAGCTTGGTTTCAGCGACAGCGAGAGAAAAGTATTTACACATATCCTGAAGAATCCGCATGGCATCATCCTTGTTACAGGACCTACAGGTAGTGGTAAATCAACAACACTTTATACAGCATTGAGTGAATTAAATACAGAAGCAGTTAATATCATCACAGTCGAAGATCCTGTCGAAGCAAACGTGGCAGGCATCAATCAGGTACAGACAAATGTAAAGGCGGGACTTACCTTTGCAAGCGCACTTCGTTCTATCCTGCGTCAGGATCCGGATATTATCATGATCGGAGAAATCCGAGACGGCGAGACAGCAAGTATTGCGGTGCAGGCGTCTATCACAGGTCATCTGGTTGTCAGCACACTGCATACGAACTCGGCGGCAAGTACGGTTTCCCGTCTGGAAGATATGGGAATTGAATCTTATCTGATCGCGGATTCGGTTGTAGGTATTATCGCACAGCGTCTGGTACGACGTTTATGTCCGAGATGCAAACAGAAACGGCTGGCAAATGAAGATGAGCTTGAGATCCTTGGCATGGAAGGACAGGAAGTGGAGATCTACGAGCCGGTCGGATGCCCAAACTGTGATAACAGTGGATACCGGGGCCGAATCGGTGTATACGAGATCATGGAAGTGAATAATGATGTAAAGAGATGCATTGCAAAAGGCGGCGATGCGGATGCGATTAAGGAAGTGGCGCTTCAGAATGGCATGAGCACACTTCGTATGAGTGCAACAAGATATGTGCTGCAGGGTATTACATCGGTAAGCGAAATGGTAAAAGTTTCCTTTGAAAGCTAAGGGATACAGAAAAGATAGAAGAGAAAGAAACCTAGGAGGGTGTGCAGGTGACAACTTATAAATATTCTGCTGTTGATAAAAACGGTAAATCCATCAATGGCTCAATTGAAGCAGAAAACGAACAGAAAGCTGCAGAGCAGCTGAAAAAAGAAGGAAAGATACCTACTGAGATCAAAGAACAGACATTGCTTGATAAAGATATCAACATGGGATCTTTGTTTAAGAAAAAAGTTGCAACGAGAGATATGAGTATCTTCTGCCGCCAGTTCGTAAGTATGCACAGAGCCGGTGTAACGATTCTGGAATCTATGCGAATGCTGACAGAACAGACAGAAAATCCAACTTTAAAAGATGGTTTGCAGGAAGTATATCTTGGTGTACAGAAAGGTGAATCTCTTGCAAGCTCCATGGCAAAGAGACCTGATGTATTTCCGAAACTGCTGATCCACATGGTCAGCGCCGGTGAGGCTTCCGGTAGTCTGGATGTCGCATTTGAGCGTATGGCGGTACAGTTTGAAAAATCTGCCAAGATCCAGGGTCTTATTAAAAAGACAATGATCTATCCGATCATGGTATTGGTCGTAGCGGTAGTCGTTGTCATTGTTATGCTGACATTCGTTGTACCAACGTTTATGACTATGTTTGCGGATATGGATATTGATATGCCAAAGATCACGCTGGCAGTTGTGGCTGCATCAGAGTTTATGCAGGCAAGGTGGTATATCGTTGTGGCTGTTATCCTTGCAATCGTCTTCTTTATCAGATGGTTCAAACGAACAGAAACAGGTGAAACATTATTTGCAAAGGCGGCAATTAAGATCCCGATGCTGGCAGATCTGACAGTGAAACAGAATGCAGCAAAATTTGCGCGTAACTTATCGACAATGCTGGCAGCCGGTATTTCCATGCCGGATGCAGTTGAAATTGTGGCGGAGACAATGGGTAATAAGTTCTATACAATGGCGATGCGTGATGCGAGAGCAGATGTTATCCAGGGTGTTCCGCTTTCCCAGCCGATTGAAAAATCAGGACTGTTTCCACCGATGGTATATCATATGGTAAGAATCGGCGAAGAAACCGGTAATATTGAAAATATGCTGGATACATTGGCTGATTATTATGAAGAAGAAGTAGAAGTGGCAACACAGTCCTTGATGGCAGCACTGGAACCGTTGATGATCATTATGCTGGCTGGTGTCTGCGGTGTGATCATTGGTGCGGTTATGGCTCCTATGGCAGCTATGTATTCAGGACTTGACAGCTTATAAAATTGGGGGAAAAATGAAAAAGAAAAACAGGGGATTTTCATTGGTAGAGCTGATTATTGTAATAGCAATCATGGCGGTTCTGATAGGTGTTCTGGCACCGCAGTATCTGAAATATGTGGAGAAATCCAAAGTGACTGCAGATAAAGATTTACTGGATTCGGTGTTCCAGGCGTGTTCAACTGCATCGGCAGATGATGATATAACCGATCTGCCGAGGGCAGGAGCAACAAACATTGCAGTCGATACATCCGGCAGTTATCCCGGATGGAGCCAAAGAGTGTTGGAGCTTCTGGGTGTGACTGATTTTCAAAATGGCATAGAGAGCAAATTGAAATCGAAAGTTGCCACAAGAGCAGATATGGGAAACAGAAATATCATAATTGAAGTGGATAGCAAAAATTGCTTTACAGTTTATGTGGGGGCAAAAACAAATGCTAACCGGAACGCGACAGGAATTGTCGTGGGGGTTCAGGCTGATTGAGGTATGATTTTAAATGCTTTGTTAATAGGGGACAGAGCTTTTAAAATAAATTTTTAATAAGTCAAAAGGAGAGGTTAAAAATGAAAAAGACAAATAACAAAGGTTTCTCACTCGTTGAGTTAATTATCGTTATTGCTATCATGGCAATCTTAATTGGTGTATTAGCACCTCAGTACATTAAGTACGTAGAAAAATCAAGAGTATCTGCAGATAAGGATCTGCTTGACAGCGTTTACAATGCAGTTACAACAGCAGCTTCTGATCCTGACCTGACAGGTGTTCCAACAACAGCTGGTGCACAGTCTGTTTCAGGAACAGCAGGTGATGGCACATGGGGCGGTGAAGTTCTGAGCACATTAGGTGCTGCAAGCTTCTCTGACGTTGAAGGTAAACTGAAATCCAAGATCGGTAAATCCGGATCTACTATCAACATTTACATGGATTCACAGGGTAACTTCACTGTATATGTAGGTGCTTCTACAAACTCCGGCGCAAATGCAACAGGTATCTGTGTTGGTGCAGGTGCTGACTAATAACAGCATTTAGAATCTGAAAGAAAAGTCCGGAAAATAATCCGGAATATTTAAAGGAGACATTCCCCTATGACCACGTTACTATTGACAGATAAAATAATACCGGGAATCATCATATTCCTTTACGGGATTGTGATAGGCAGCTTTTTAAATGTCTGCATCTATCGCATTCCCGCAGGGGAAAGCCTTTGGAAAAAGAGAAGCCACTGCATGAGCTGTGGATATCAGCTTCGATGGTTTGATCTGATCCCGCTTTTCAGTTATCTGTTTCTTGGTGGTAAATGTCGAAAATGCAAGGCACATATTTCAGCACAGTATCCGATCATTGAATCGCTGAATGGTGCACTTTATGTGCTGATTTTTATCATTAACGGGTGGAGTATAGATTCAGTTATATACTGTTTATTGACTTCAGCGCTCATCGTACTGAGCGTGATAGACTTTAGAACTTATGAGATTCCGTTTGGAATCAATCTGTTTATACTGGCACTGGGGCTGATTCACTTGGGATTTCACTTAGGGGATTGGGTGACCTATGTGATTGGCCTCTTTGCTGTCAGTACTTTCTTAGAAATTATTTTCCGTGTTTCGGGCGGCAGAGCGATCGGGTATGGCGACGTCAGGCTGATGCGTGCTGCAGGTTTGTTGATCGGCTGGAAGTTATCGATTCTGGCTTTGATCCTTGGATGTATCTTGGGATCTGTCATACATATTATTCGTATGAAGGTGTCCGGGGAAGGACACGTACTGGCAATGGGACCTTATCTGGCAATGGGTATCTTTATATCCGTGCTGTGGGGTGAACCGTTTATCAATTGGTATTTTAGTTTGCTTGTGACACATTAGTCGGCGCAGCGGACTTTATATAAAAAGAAAAAAGAGGGTAAAACCTATCGCTTTTAGGGAGGTAAATCATGGCAAAAGCACAAAGAGTACTTAGTATCGAAATCGGATATTCCCTGACACAGGTCTGTGAAATGGATTTCCGGTCAAAACATCCACAGGTATATGGTGTTTTCAGTATGAAAACTCCGGATGGTATTCTGAATGATGGCGCGATCAGCCCGACAGAATCCTATATCCAGGAACTGAAATCCTATATTGCAGCAAACGGAATGAACGCAAAGAAGGTTATCTTTGCAGTTTCTTCTACAAAGATCGCGAGTAGAGAGGCAACCATACCTATGGTAAAAGAGAATAAGGTTGCAGAAATGCTCATGAGCAATATCACAGATTACTTCCCGGTAGATCCGAGCAGTTATCAGTTCGCTCATAATATTATGGATACTGTGACAGATGAAGCGGGCACAAAGCAGTACAGAGTTATGATCATGGCGTGTCCGTCCGAAATCCTGGAAGGCTACAGCTATCTTGCCCAGCAGCTTGGTTTAGAGCTTTCTTCTATTGATTACAGCGGTAACAGTATTTTCCAGGCACTGCGTCACAGATTTGCAACGGGTGTAAACTTAACAGTTAAGATCGATGAAAGAAGTTCCCTCTTAACAGTAACAAACAATGGAGTCATCACAATGCAGCGTTCCGGTATTTACGGTGCTGACCAGGTTGTAGACATCATGATGGATACAGATGTTTACGGAGAGCCGCTTTCTTATGAAGCAGCGGTTAAGACACTTCGTAGAAACAACCTTGTAATGAAACCGGATGAGGAAGCTACACTTGCCGATAAAGAAGCCGAAGTTGCTGAACTGGAAAGACAGAACGAGGCAGCAATCGCAGCAGCCGCTGCAACAGGTGATAATTCACAGGTCGCAAGTACTACCGTAAAGGCAAAACAGGCTGGTGCTAATCTGAAAATGCTTCGTCTGCGCAGGGATGTAACTTATGCATATGAACAGCTGATCAGTTCGATCGTCCGCGTAATCGATTACTATAACAGCAAAAACAGAGATGCAGCGATCGACAATATCATCATCACAGGTATTGCAGCCGATTTCTGGGGCTTTGCAGGGCTTCTTTCCGACGAACTGGGAAGAGAAGTAGAAGTGCTGAAAGACCTTGCAGGTACAAATATCAACCAGGGCTTACATCTGCAGGATGTATCTCTTGGTGATTATATCTCCGTTATCGGTGCAGGTCTTGGATCAGTCGGATTTATGCCTGCTTCCATGGCTTCCGAAAAGGGCGGCAAAGGAAAAGGTGCAAAGAAGAGCTCCGCATCCAATGAAAAATTGCCGGTTATCGTATTCGTAGGGGGACTTGCAGTTGCGATCATACTGATAGCATTATCCGTTCCAAAATATTTTACAACAAAGATCGAGGGCGATAATTTAGCGGAAAAGAAAACACAGCTTGAACCTGTACAGGACATTTATGATACATATGTACAGACAAAAGCAAACTGTGATTATCTGAACGCAGTATATGCACAGTCTGATAATTATAACAGAGATTTATATGACGTATTTACAGAATTAGAGCAGAAGCTTCCGAAAGATGTTGAAGTGATTACCTTAAATGTAACCACGACAGGAATTACTTTAAACTATTCCGTTGCGAATAAAGAAGAAGCAGCAGCTTCTATCATCAACCTCCGTTCTTTTGACTGCTTCTCAGATGTAGTTGTTACAACAGTTACAGAGATTACAGATGAAGACACTGGCACAAGTCATGTAGAAGTAACAGCAGATTGTACTTATGGTACAAATCCGGCTCTTTTAGAAGAAACTGATGACAATGCAGATTCTGCAGATGCAGAAGCAACAGCAGAATAGGAGGAATAGAGATGAAGTTAAAGAAATCAGATGTAAATATTTTATTGATTGTTTTGGGAATTGGTGCAGCACTTCTGACATATTTCCTCGTATTCACAAAGCTGAATGATAAAACAGATACATTAAAGATACAGAACGCTTCCCTGCAGCAGGAAGTAGACAGATTACAGGATCTGGCAAACAATAAACAGAAATATCTGGATGATACAGCTACCATGCAGGATGAGATTGAGAATATCAAAGCTCAGTTCGCAGCAGCGTACCAGCCGGAAGATGAAATCCTCTATGTAGATAACTTAGAGAAGAATTTTGATACTACAGCAAATGCAATCAATATGCCTGGTACATCACCCGTAGAAGTTGTTACCACAGCAGATACGACTACAGATGCAGCAGCACAGCCTGCAGCAGACGCAGCAGATGCGACTACTGAGGATGCAGCAACAGATGCAACAGCAACAACAGACGCAACAGCAACAACAGATGCAACAACCGCGCCTGCTTCTGAAATTCTGTTATATCAGACTCCTGTTACAATGGATTTTATTGCATCTTATAATGCAGTAAAAGATATTGTGAAGATCATGAACGAAGATCAGATGAGAAAATCCATCGACGGTCTTTCACTTGCTTTTGATACAGAAACAGGAGATCTGACAGGAACACTTATATTTAACATGTATTCTCTGACAGGTACAGATGCTACTTATACAACACCGGTTATTTCCAATGTTGTAATGGGAAGCAGCAATATCTTTAACAGTGCTGAAAAGAAGACTGCCATCCAGAATGAGAAGGCAGCACAGAAAGCAGCAGATGAGAGTGAAGAAGCCGAAGCAGCAGATCAGAAAGATGACACAAAAAAGAAATAATAATCAGTAGTTAGAGAAACCGGATAAAAGAGGTTCTTTCATGGGAAAAAGCAAGAATAACAAAGGTTTCACATTAGCGGAGCTGATCATTGCCGTAGCGGTGCTGGGCATTGTGATCTCTCCGCTGATCGCAAACTTTATACAATCAGCAAGAATAAATAAAAAAGCAAGGATCAGCCTGAACGCAACCAATATGGCACAGGACATTATGGAAGGTGCCAGTGCTTATACCGCTGAAGAATTTGTGGAGATGTTCGAAAGTGAGGCAACACTGATCAACAAAATTCTGCCGGCGACAACAAAGGGGTATACTTCGCATGGTGACTGTAATGATGATGGATCACCTCATTATGCAGCTGAGGCAGCATCTTTTGACACAGATGATGGTGATGCTTCAACCAGACGGTATACAACAGAAGTAAAGGCCGGAATTGCGCAGAATATGCGCAAATTGTGGGATGACGGATCTGCGGTTTCTGATTATTACCTGTTTGCTGATGGTGTGGAAATCGGGAAAAGTAAATATAACCTGAAATTTCATCTGAGTACAGATAAGACAAAACACAAGCAGAATGGCAAGTATGTTGCAAATATTGCGACGATCAATACAACCTATGATGCGACAAGTAATCTTGGCAGTTCAGAGATTGATGCGGCAGCTGCGGAATTCCTGAGCAAGTCTTCAAAGGCTGGAGTAAAAACGGCGGCAGATTTTGCTGCAGTGATGAACAGAAATATTGAGATCCGGATTGAAAACAAAGATAAGAGTGGAATGGATTATGCGGTTGGTATTTATCGTACCTATACGATCCCATCTTCTTATTACAGTACTCTTGGCATTACTGCCACGAATGATACTGTGACAAGATCGGATGCCAATATCTCTCTTTTAAATTCTACACAGCTTCCAAGGAGTGTATATCTGTATTTTGAAGGCATGGAAAGTACTTCAAAGTCAAATATAACGGATACGATCACGGTAAATAATAACACGGAAAAGCCGATCACAGTGTATCTGATCCGTACACAGACGCAGGCGGAGATGGCAACCAATGTACTTTATAATCAAAATTATGGAACAAAGGTAGACATTGTGTCAACTGATTTTGATGGAGTAGTCGGAAACAATCTTACAAAAATTGTATCCAATCTGCGATATAATTTAAGTGAGGAAGCAAAGAAAAATATCCGTGTTTATCAGGAAGGCAGTACAACGGAATTTGTGGCGGACAGAGGTTATACAAGTGAAGATGCGCTGAACTCAAAATATGATGCAAACAGATGCAAGTATACATATAACGGTAGTCCGGTCAACGAAACTTTATATCTGAGTAATTTCTCAGATGGCTATGAAGAAGAAGAAAAGAATTTTGTATATGAGACAACAGTAGATGTATACGATGCGGAAACCAATAAAAAGGTTGCAACATTTACAGGAAGTTTATCAGATTAATATAAAGGGACAATTCATTGGGAAAGGATGTACATTCAATGATTGGATATTTGAGGAATTGGATGAAGAAACAGAAAAAGGATAACCGTGGTGCGGCAATGATCTTGGTTATTGTCAGTATTGCCTTTATTGGAATGCTTGTTGCTATGATCGTTTACATGGCATATTGCAACTATTTAATGAAGGGAACAGACCGGGTTGCTAAAGATAACTTCTATTCTGCAGAATCCGCATTGGATGCGATAAATGCAGGTCTGCAGCAGGATGTATCGGACAGTATGGCGGAAGCTTATGTACAGACGATGCAAAATTCATCAGGTCTTTCTGCTGATCAGATGTCACTGAATTTCCAGACAATGTTCTTTGGAAAGATCAAGGAAAAAATTGCGGATAATCCGACGGCAACAGATCCCAAATGGAAATTGTCTCACTTGACTGATATGTTGACAAATGACAGTATTCCGCTTGCATCAGCTTCCGGAGAACGAGGCGCCTGGCTGGAGCCAAGGGTGACAGATGGCAATAAACTGGTGCAGAAGGGTACTTCTTATATCACCCTTGAAAATGTAAGGGTTGTCTATACGGATGAGAAGGGATATGTATCTATCATTGAAACTGATATCCGTATCAAAGTACCGGAATTAAATTATGCGGTTGCATCTTCCAGACTTGATGTTGAAAATTATTCCATCATTGCAAATACAAGCCTGATCAATGATGGAAAGAACAGTGACGGTAACAGCGAGCATGCAGGCGGATCAATCGGTACCAATATTACAGGAAATGTATTTGGTGGAAATGACGGTGTTTATGTCAGCAACTCAGCGTCACTTTCTTTTGTGGATGATGCATCAGATTCGGTAGACAGCTATTATCTGATTTCCGGTTCTCTGAACGTCAATAATGTAAAAGACCGGAATGGTATTGTGGTTGATGATAAACATGAAAATTATACAGGTGGTATTACAGTCACAACAGGTAATCTGGATCTGGATGGTACGACATATGTGGCGGATGATCTTACAGTAGACGGAAATACAAGTAAGATCAAGTTAAGCGGTATTTACAGGGGCTATGGTGATTCTCTTTCCGGTGCAGATAACAGTAGTTCTATCCTGATCAACGGAGCAAGAACAAGTCTTGACTTTTCAAAATTGAAGGAACTGCTTCTGTCAGGGCATGCTTATGTAGGTACAAAGCATTATGATGCGGATATCGACAGATATAAAGCAGGTGGCGGAAAAGCAGATTCCAATTCCGATTATATTGAAAATATCGAAGAGTATGAAACAACCCTTGGCAAGAATACGGAATATCAGGAAACAGAAACAACAGTAAAGAAAAACACTTCCGATATTCTGCTTGGTGAATCTCTTTCTGTTAAGGCAGATCAGCTGATCTATATGATTCCGGCTGAATGTATGGGATACAATGCAAAGACCGGCGAACAGGTAATTGCAAAAAATCCTATGAGTTATGATGAGTACAGAAAGCTGACAGAAACATATGTACTTGACGAGAATGACCAGCCAACAAAAGAACTGGTATATCAGCCTGTTAATTTAGAAAAACTCTGGGAGAAACTCGGAAATTCTTATACGAATAATTATAAGGCTGTATTCAGAAGAGTAAATGGCAGTGTTCTTGTTTATTTCTATCTGGATTTCGGATCAAATGAAGTACAGGCAAATAATTTCTTTAAAGCATATTATCAGTATGATAAACAGGGATTGACAAATTATATTAAATCCTATGTGTCAGATATTAAATGGAATGGTGCTCTGAACAGTAATGATAATGATAAGCTGACAATTGCCGGTAACGCATTTTACTTCAATAATGCGGGAGAACTGGTGCTTCAGGACGATACATTAAACGGTGATACGGATAAGTTGGAGAATGCAATTTCCAATGCAGAAGTTTACAGTGATACTTATACATCTCTTTTACATATGCTGAAACCAAATATCCTGGACACAACGAGCCTGCAGCAGTCACAGACTGTATTTGAAAATATTGTAGATGCAAATGCAGTTAACAATAAGATCAAAACACAGGATTTCCAGAATGATGATGGATCTATAAAAGCACATGTAGATAAAGGAGATTATATCTATGATGGTGATGCAAATCTGAAACTGATCATTGCCATGAAAGATGTTTATCTGAGATCAGATTTTGACGGTCTGGTTATTGCAGGAGGTTCTGTATATATTGGTTCTGGCTGTAAGAAGGTGACATATAATCCGACAGATGTTCTGAAAGCACTTCGTACAAAATGTCCTTCCGGATATTATGCTTATGAAGCACTGGGTGACAGTGGTGTACTGAGTTATGCGGAGACGACAGAAGTGGTTGGAAATGAATACATTGATTTAGGATCACTTATCGTATATCAGAACTGGAAGAAAGAATAGGCGGTGTCTTATGAAAAAAAATAATGACGGTTTTACATTAGTAGAATTAATCGTAGTTATTGCAATGATGGTAATTTTTATCGGCGTTATTTCAGTCAACATCGGAAGACTTACCGGCTATGATGCAAAAGAGGGGTATAAAAAGATTTCATCGGCTATTACAGAGAATAAGATAGAAACACTTGGAAAAGCCAAGATGACCGGTGATATTTATTTAGAGATTTATAAGGATAGTTCAGATAAAAATCTATATGTACAGACAATCCATAACGGACGTAGTACAAAGGATGTTACAGATAAGACGAAGCTGACAAAAAGGGGCCGTGCTTCTGTATCCTATGAATTATCAGACGGCACAAAAGTAGAAAATGTAGATAATTCAAATCCTCTTGTAATCTGCTTTAACAGAGCGAGTGGAGCCATTGTAGATATAAATGATGGTTATAATGTATCAAAGCTGAAATATATCTACATCACAGCCGGAAGCTATAAATATACGATTGAACTGGTACCACAGACAGGTAAGATAATCGGTAAATAAGAAGGTAAAGGGTAATTTCTTAGTAAGAGGAATGGAGGAGTTATGAAATTGAGAAAGAGAAAAACTGAAAAAAACAGGGGTTTCAGTATAGTCGAATTTCTGGTAGCATTTGGTATTCTGAGTGTTATTATTACGACAGTAGGCTATATGATGACAACATCCTCCAAAACCTATAGTGGATTAAGTACGGAAGCACAGCTGCAGTCAGAGGCACAGCTTGTGGCAAATGCGATTTCAGAGCTGGCGATCGATTCGTTTGATGCGGGTAATACCACAGAATCGGATTACACATGTCAGATAGATGATTCGGTAAGTGATAAGCTTGTCCTGCTTTCTAAAACAAGAACAGAATCCGCGAGATACAGAATTGAGCGTGGTGATCAGGCAGATCCAAGTGATAAAAACAAACTGTATTTATATACACAGACCTATGACAATGATGCAAATGCATATACCGGAGCGGAGTCCAAGGCATTACTTGGGCAGTATATTGAAGGGTTTGATGTAAAACTCGATCGTGTAAAAGATGAAAATATGATTTCTTTTTCACTGACATATGTCAAGAATGGCAGAAGTTATGTGGGAGATTATCAGGTATTGATGAGAAACCGTGCTTATGCAGATCCGGATGCGAAAGACCCACAGCCGGAGGATCCGCAGCTCAGAGCTCTTACTTTGACACCGAAGCTTGTGTTTATTGATGTGATCAATAATAAACCTGTTCAATATTATAAGGATACTTTAAGCGCTTCTCCGTATACGATCACAACAGGTAATGAGAAGATTGACTTTACCGCAACGCCTATTTATTCAGGTACGCCGGAAAGTACTGACAGCACATGGAGCCTTTCCAAGGCAGATACCAGTATTTTCAGCTTGTCAGCTGAGACAGGACCTACTACATCACTGGTCATGGATCCAAGCCAGTCCTTTATTGATTCAAGCTGTACAGAGCTTGACGTGGTAGCAGCACAGCAGTCCTTAAAGAAAACAGCAAAAGTAAAACTCAGAATTGTAAAGAAGATCGGAGTCAACAGTTCAAGCGGAATTACTTCCTGGAAATCTTCATATGAATCTGCTTTATATGGTGGAAGCAAGGCTGCGGAGGCAGAAGGATACGCACAGCCAAACGGAACTGTCATTGTAATTGCATCCATTGACCAGTACAATGTGAACAGTGCACTTGACTGGAAGCTGTATTATCGTTCCGCAGATGGAACAGGTGCTTGGGCAGAATGTACAGATAGCAGTTATGCAGCTATTGCAAATGCACAGACGACAAGAACGACCAATACGATCACGCTTGGCAGTAATGCAACAAACAGTATGGAATTTAAAATAGAAGCTACTTCTCATTTTGATCCGTCTGTAAAAGGTTCCTATATTTTTGGTGTGGTACCGACAAAGGGCAGTGGTGGAGATGGTTTCCACAGCCGTGGTTTCTATGTAAACATGAATGATTATTTTACAAAGAATGTTCCTGCACTGCAGGGTAACGGAAATGAAAGACAGTACAGAGTTGCAAAAGTACTTGATATGTGGTTTGATCCGGGTAGTAATTACGACGTAGACCCGAGTAAGGCATTTAAATGGGATAAGAATTCACAATGCCTGTATATCGACTACGATTCTTTCCAGTATTCCAGTGAGCAGAGAGCGACATTCTACGGATCTTTCGAGATCAATATTCATCTGCGGTATATTGATGTAGATGGCGTGGAAAGAGAATATGGTGTATATCATTATCCGGTACATGGCGTTGAAATTTCTCCGACCGGTGCAAGTACAATTTGTATCCAGAAAGGTAAATCTTCGGATCTGGATGTGCATACTTCTTACTATAATATCAGCAAGAGAGATCAGTTCGGTATTTATGTAAAGGAAGCAGGCGATACTGATTTTTCAGGCAATCTGAACCGGGAAGGACAGGAAGCAACGAATAAGTACCTGACACCAACAGTGACAAGTGCGTATGGTGATGTCAATACTTATGTAGACGATATGACGGTCAATATAGAGGCAAAGACTTCCACAAAGGATTATCCGGCAGATTACATGGTTGTGAGAACAACTGTAGATGATTTTTATAATGTATCAAAACACGGAAATGCAAAAGCATATTATGATTTTAAAGTATATGTTGCGAATGTAGAAGGACAGGGAGTTTATATTCCGGGCCCTAATTCCAGATTCGGTGGCTGGCCGTCAAGTGTTGGAACAGCAGCCGGTACGGCTACAGAAGTGTCAGGTATTGATACAACCGGAAAGACAGTAAAAGCAAAGGTTTATAAAGATGGCAGTAAGTACAAATGTATTTATGGATCATCTACGTATACGTATAATAAAACCTATAATTACTGGAAGAAATAAAAGTAAATTTCCGAGTGGGGAGAGCATATGAAAATGAACGGAAAAAGTAAGAAATTAATAGTTGGATTGGCAGGTTTTTGCATGGCAGCTGTTATATTTGCCGGAGAGATCATGACAAATGTTACGGATGTACAGGCAACAACAAAGGTATTTGATGCCATTACCGACAGATATAAGGACAGTAATACGTTTACCATCTTGGAAATTGAACCGGATGAGAGTTCATACAGTTTTACGGATGAGCGGCAGATCAATGTATCCAAACATGCTGAACTTGGTTATTTTTCATCTACTTCAAACAGAAGAAGATACGGAGGCGGAGATGGACTAGGCGGTGGCCTGCCAAATGCAGCACTTGGTGGTGTACACGGAAGCCCGGCTACCGGATATAATGATGCAGATTATCCATCACAGATCTATCAGTTACGTATGTATGGTCTGGTTAAGCCAAACGGTATGGATTCCCAGGGTATCAGCACAGGTATTGCAGAATACCCGATGTTTGCGGAAGTGGCAATTTTCTCTGATTATTACAATAATATGACTTCACATATGTATGATCAGAAGGATTGTTTTGCAAAAGGTGTTTATACGATGGTAGAATCCGGCGGAGACTATCAGCTGAGAGAAGGCTACAAGCTGGATGACACCGGCAGGATCTGTCTGGTTACGGTCAGTACAAATGAAGTTCCGGTTATGGAAAAAGATGTCAGTGGTAATGATGTGCAGGTCGGTACAAAAACTGAAGAAACAGAAATTCTCGAACCTGTAACGGACATTGATGAAACGAAGCTGCAGCTTCCGACATCTGCAACAGACGGTATTCCATACATCACACAGGTACAGGGCACAGGTAACCTGACTTTTAAGCGTTCCGAAAAAGCGACTACCATGCAGGAATACTATGGTATTACTGATCTGGCACTTTACTATGCAACGGATATACAGGGTAAGAAGTTTTATAACAGTGACTGGTTTAAAGAGTATGTACTGGGCAGCAATAAAAAATATGCCAACATGAAGATCGATTATAAGATGGTCGCAGCATCAAAGGTTACTACGGCAGATATTGATTCGGCGGATCTGATCTATATCAATGGTACCTATCAAAGCTTTGTAAAGGGAAATAATGATTTGAGTACAGTGATCATGGCATACCTTTACAATCAGGTAATCCAGAATCACAAAGCATTGATGATGGACTACGCAGGTTATGATGCTTCACTTTCCAATAATATCAGTAAACTGGCTCTTCTGCTCTGGCAGGAAGGACAGTCTGCTGTTGTGACAGATGCAAAGGATACAGGAATATTTAATCCGACAACATCTGAATTAGTGGATCCGGATGGATTGTTTAAAAAGACAGATATTATCAATAAGTTGAAGGATAGTATTCTTTCAGGCGGTAACGGAAACTTTGTCAGTGGTAATGTGTATGTCTATAACCACCATATGAGTGATTTCGTTGCAGCAAAATCATTGGTTGATGCACTTGATAATTTTGCAAACGGTGATTTTAATACCCCATACAGCGCAGCAGTAGCTTCAAGCGGCTTCAGTGCAGTTATCAGTTATATCAATGCCACAAATAAGAATTCCACATCAGGCACTATGTCTACCAATGTAACACCTGCTGTGGCAATCCAGTATATTCTTGTTAATGATGGCACCGGCATCAGTGTGGTAAAGAACAATCTGAAGATTCTGGAAATCGAGCCTACAACCAAATTCTTATATAATGAGAAATATGGCAGCGAAGAGTACAGTGATTTTGACGATGATAGTGAGTATAAGAAAAACAGAGATGATTTTGTATCCAATTATCTGAGCGCTTTTTATGCAGACAAAGCAAAATACATTGAATTTGAATCGATGACAATTGATGAATTCAATGGACGAAATGATGATCTGATCGAAAACTACGATATTATCTATATTGGATCTGAAACAGGAATAAGCAATAATAAGAGCTTGTTCTACACAGATTCAGTAAAAACCAGAGATACAAAAGACGGTATTTACGATTCGGCAAAATTTGTGGATCGGGATCTGCCTGTTTACAATGACGGGTATATGACCGGTATGGTATATTACAATATTGGCGATACCGTTAAAGTAAAAAATCAGTTAAAGGGATATCTTGACACTGATACGGATATTGCACGATATGCCGGAAGAGACCTTACTAAGAATAAGTTAAAGAAGATGGAAGCTTACCTGGAGGCAAAGGGACTGCTGATCGTTGCGGGTGATATGTACGGACCTGTTACAACAAAAGATAATCTTGTTGTGAATCCGACAGCAGTAACAGATGGTAATGAAACAGACAGAGACCATGGACGTGTAGATAATGCTTCTAATATGTATGAACTTCTGATGTTCGGTTGTGGTAAGCTTTATAATACAACAACAGGTCAGTACGAAGACAACAGCGGATCAACTCCATATACAAAATATGAGAATATGATCAGCACAAGCATGATCGAAGCGAAGAGCATTGAAAAAGATCTGATCAATACATATGTCGCAACAGAAAAACTTGTACTGACTGTAGACAGCCAGCCACAGGAATATATGTATGAGAGAAAGCAGAATTCTGAGGTTATCGATCCGGATAAGGTAAAATATTTAGAGCAGAATGCGGATGGAAGCAGAACGATGACATTTGAGTTCAACATTGCATCAGACAGCTCTGATCCGACCATGAATGCAACATACCAGCCACATTTATATATCGATATCAATAATGATGGTAAATATTCCAGCACAACGGAAGATATCAAGGATATTGTGGTAACAGTAAAAGGAACAGGTGCTGAAGCTGAAAAGAACGCAGATGGCAATTATGTTCTGAATAAAGATGTAGAATACGTATTAAAACGTGATATTTCCAATGAATACAGCGGACTTCTGAAGTGGAAGCTGGATGTACAGTCTTATCAGTACCAGAACGCACATGATTCAGCAGAAGGCTATACGCTGGCAGCTAATATCACAGGAGAAGATAAGATCTGTAAGATACTGCAGCTGACGAACAATACAGGTTCTAATCTGAATCTGGAAGCACAGCTGGCTGATCCGAATTCCAAATTCGGTAAGTATCTGCAAAATGTACCGGGATATACGGTAGAGATCAAGACTATGACAGTCAGTGAGTTTGAAAATGACTTTACTGCAAAATACAGTGCTTATGCAGCGTCAGCATCAACAGATGCGAATGGCAATACAGCAACAAAGAAAAGCCTGAAAGAATATGCGCTTGATTACTTCAATTCAATTGAAATCACAGCACCGGAAAAAGACAAAGACGATAAGGTAACAAAAGAAGGTGTATATGGCGCGAATATGTTAGTGCTTGGATTTGGTGATAACTTTGCCAATTTCTCAAGTGATGATGCAATTGCAGCAGTAGAAAGTTATATGGAAAGTGGAAAACCTACGCTTTTAACACATGACTTTATCATGTTCTTCTCAAACTACAAACAGGCAAAAAGACTGCGTAATATTGTAGGCATGGATCGTTATGGCATGACACAGAATATTATTGCAGAGTCAGATGGAACAAAGATTACTGTGAAAGAGCTGGTAAATGCGGCAACTTCTTCGAATGGCGCCAAATATCTGCATTCCTCCAATGATTATACAAGAGCGGCAAATGCGGATGAGATCATGACAATAGAAGCAACTGGTAAAACGGTAGCATATCAGCCTGGTAAAGGCCGTCAGACGGTATTAAGGACAACACAGGGTGTCAATGATACAACAGCTGCCCGTTTTATGAACAGTACAGGTGATAAGTACTGGATCAACTCTAATAAGGCAAACAGAGACAATAATGAAAACGGAGCAGATTCTTATACAGTAAATAAGTTAAATGAAGGCCAGCTTACAGTTTATCCATATGTATTACCGGATCAGTTTAAGGTAACATCTACACATTCCCAGTATTTCCAGCTGGATATGGATACAGATGATGATGGTGATGGAGAATCAGATGTCGTAGTATGGTATACATTAGGCGGAAACGGTCATAACTTTGACCCATATGCAGATAATGTCGGTGGCCCGATGGCATCTGACGGATATTATATTTACAATAAGGGTAATATTACATATACAGGTGCAGGACATTCTTCATTGACAAATGCATCTGAAACGGAAGCACAGTTATTTGTAAATACCTTATTTGCATCATTCACAGCAAGCTATACAGAGCCGTCTGTAGGCTTCTTTGAAACACCGGATCAAAATGCAGCACCAATCACAAGTGTATCAATACCTTATGATAAGAATGTGACAAATCCGGACGGAACAACGGCAATAGATTCCTCTATTCTGACAAATTCCAACGGAGTAAGGAAGTATCAGTTTGTGGATCCGAATATAAATGCAGGTGTGGACGCATCATCAGCCGGAACACCAATCTTCTTCAGACTGAATGATACAAACTTTGTCAGAGGAACGAAATATATGGCAATCCAGTATTATCTGCGATTGGATGGAATGAAGAAGGATGATGTTGTTACACTGAATGATAATTCCGCTGTGAAGGTAGAGGAGAAGGTTATCAACAAAGTGGCGGTTCCGGTTGTGAATATTTCAAAGGTGATCAAAACTTATTCAGTGGCAAATAATCAGCTGAATACAGAGATCGCAAGAGATGCAAACGGAAAAGTATCGAATCTGGAAAGTATGACAACGTATGGATTCTACTTACCGCTTTCCTATCTGAATACGACCGGTGAATTTACAATTTATCTGGAAGCACAGACAACGATCAATTCTGTTTCATCTACAACAGGTGAAACAACGACAACGGTAGTTCCGGAACTGGGATATCAGGAACTCACGGTAACCAAAACAGATCTCTTGGATCTTGACTAATTGAAAATCAATAACACAGAAGGGAAGGCGAACAGCCTTCCCTTTTTAGCCGGATTTGTCAAAAAAGATGCCGAAAATGCTGCAAACGGAAAAAATCCTTTACACATTCATTTTTTTAGTGTATAGTTTGAAACGATTATTACAGGACGCTAGGGGAAGCAGTATGGCAAAGTATTTGGTTATTGTGGAATCACCGGCAAAGGTGAAGACAATTAAAAAGTTTTTGGGCAGCAATTATGAGGTAATGGCGAGTAACGGGCATGTCAGAGACCTGCCTAAGAGCCAGATGGGAATTGATATTGAGCATGGCTTTGAGCCAAAGTATATTACGATCCGTGGCAAGGGCGATATTTTAGCAGCACTTCGTAAGGAAGTGAAGAAAGCGGATAAGATTTATCTCGCAACTGACCCTGACCGCGAGGGAGAGGCTATTTCATGGCATTTATATATTGCACTGAAACTGGAGAATAAAAAGGTTTATCGTATTACCTTCAATGAGATCACAAAGAATGCAGTCAAGGAATCGCTGAAGCATCCGCGTGAGATCGATATGGGACTGGTAGATGCACAGCAGGCGCGTCGTGTACTTGACCGTATGGTAGGTTACCAGATTTCGCCGCTTCTGTGGGCAAAGGTAAAGAGAGGACTTTCCGCAGGCCGTGTGCAGTCTGTCGCGCTGCGTATCATCTGCGACAGGGAAGATGAGATCAATGCATTTATTCCGGAGGAATACTGGACAGTGGATGCACTGCTTTCCGTTCCGGGAGAAAAGAAACCGCTCACTGCACATTTTTACGGAACAACAAAAGAAAAGATGACGATTTCTTCTAAGGAAGAAATGGAGAAAATAGAGAATGACCTGAAAGGCGCAGTCTATCAGGTGACGGATGTCAGGAAGGGCGAACGCGTGAAGAAAGCACCGCTTCCTTTTACAACGTCCACACTGCAGCAGGAAGCCAGCAAGGTGCTGAATTTCTCAACGCAGAAAACCATGCGTATTGCGCAGCAGTTATATGAAGGTGTGGAGATCAAGGGCAGTGGTACGATCGGTCTGATCACGTATCTGCGTACGGATTCTACCCGCGTATCGGAAGAGGCTGAGGCGATGAGCCATAAGTTTATTCTGGAAAATTATGGTAGTGAATATGCGGCTGATGTGCATACCAAGGAGAAGGAAGGCAAAAAGATCCAGGATGCACATGAAGCGATCCGACCGACGGATATTGAACGTGTTCCGTCTGAGATCAAGGATTCGTTGTCACGTGAACAGTTCAGACTGTATCAGCTGATCTGGAAGCGTTTTACTGCAAGCAGAATGGCATCTGCAGTCTATGAGACAACTTCCGTAAAGATCGATGCAAACGGATATCGTTTCACGGTAGCGGCTTCCAAAGTGAAATTTGACGGTTTTATGAGTGTTTATACACAGGAAGAGGATGAAAAGGCAGAAGGAAATAAGATGCTGGGCAGTCTGGATCAGAATACAAAGCTTTCCTGGGAAAGTTTTGACAGTAAGCAGCATTTTACACAGCCGCCTGCACATTATACGGAAGCAAGTCTTGTCAGGACATTGGAGGAACAGGGAATCGGACGACCGAGTACGTATGCACCGACGATCACAACGATCCTTGCCCGAAGATATATTGTAAAGGAAGCAAAGAATCTGTATGTAACAGAGCTGGGAGAAGCAGTCAACAATATTATGAAGAA
>ERZ808240.1864-NODE-1864-length-24685-cov-12.068128_pt1 | contig 24685 bp, 18 predicted proteins | sample MGYA00521084_ERZ808240 | MGnify/ENA primary metagenome ERZ808240 (study PRJEB31516, sample SAMN03275571) | gut metagenome | biome: mammalia-associated habitat; material: feces | host: Papio cynocephalus | place: Kenya | collected 2012-08-06 ... | reverse complement strand
AAAAAAATATCCGCAACGCCTGATTTATAGGCCTTTGCGGATATTTTTGTATCTTTCAATTTAGGCGACAGCCTGAACCTCGGATGCTCATTCATGGAAAATCATTCAATGACCTCCAAATTCCAGTTCCACTTGTCGAAATAGAGATTGCCTCCTTTCCATTCCACTTCGCCACGCTGGAAATCAACGGTCTCACTGCGTGGCCACATCTTAGCCGGAAACAGACTTTCCCCGTAATCGGAGTTCACGACCATTCTCCAAGAGTCTATGCCACCCAGGAAGAACCACTTTTCTTTATCGTTCTTGGCATAAGTCGGGATTCCGAACGACATGTCAACAGGGACCCACCCAATGCCCTCAAAATAGATCTCGCCCCAATCATGAAGATTCTCGGCGTTGGGATGCATCATGAAACCACTCTCGAAATGAGCAGGAATACCGCAGATGCGACATAGCGTGAGGAAGAGGAGCGTCACTTGCCCACAGTCGCCGTGATGGTTTTCAAGCACATATTCCGGTATGTTCTCTATCGTGGAATATTCTCGTGCCGAAGCCCAAGGGAAGTTGTCGTTGACCCACTGAAAAATGCGCTGGGCCTTGGCCACGGGGTTGTCTACACCTCGTGTCAGGCTGTCAGCCAACTGCCTTAGCCTTGGAGTGAACACAATGTGGCGGTCGCGTTCGGAGGTGTACTTCTTGTACAAGGCGGAATTGGTGTCGTATGGCCTGACTTGTTTCGACAAGATATTGAACCAACTGCCATAAGACACATACTCAAACTCTTCTGAGAACACGGTTGGCTTTCCAGCCTCAGCCTGCTTCTCCATATACACAGACGAATGGGCGCAACTCATGGGCGAGCGTTGATATTGACTCTCGCTTGTGGACAGCAATTTGACGTTTTGCTGCCTCTCGATGTCGGTCCTCGGGAAAGGGAGCCAGCAGCGGATGGTTTCGCCACTTGGCACCGCGTCGGCTTTCACGGTCAGCGTATATCTGACCTTTATTTTCTTTGGCTCGGCCAAGTGATTTCCGCCATGCTGAACCTTGGCTATAATCTTGGGAATGTTCTCCATGTCCACTTTCTCTGAACTTTCCAAGACATGTCCGTCTTTACTCAACTTAATCGCCCTGCAAGCCTTGTCGATGCGAAACAGGTTTGGGGCGGCATTGTGAAAATATTTCTTCTCACCATCTATGACGCGCAGCTCCAACGCTCCGGTTTTCTCCCATTGCCTCATTTGTTCGTCTGAGACGTTAGGTATGTAGCGATGAATGTAATCCAACACGCTTTTCTCGTCCTTGTTGAAATCGACGAGCAAGCGATGGTGCAAGTCGGCCTCCCATGAATATCCCATGTGACCGCTTTGGGCGAACATGGTCGCATGAGACAGCAAACCTATGGCCATGCCCACAAGACACATAACTGTTTTCATTGGCTATCGAGATTACTTTGTTGCTTATTTCATTATTGAAGAAGCCACGGCATTGGCGACGTATGAGCGCAGTCCTATCACGTTGCCCTTGCCATCTGGATGAACAGCGTTGGCAAGAAGAATGACACTAATGTCGTTGACAGGATCAATGACGATACTCGTGCCCGTGAACCCGGTGTGTCCGTAGGTCTCGGCACTCAGCATGTCGCCATTGTTGGAAGCATAGTCGGAACAGCAATCCCATCCAGGTGTGCGCCCAAACTTGGCGGCTCTCTTGTGAACAGTGCGCATGGCCTTCACCGCCAGCGGACTTAATATGCGATGCCCGTTCCACGAGCCTCCATTTTGAAGCGCTGCGCAAAGCACGGCAATGTCCTCAGCGGTGGAAAACACTCCCGCGTTGCCAGAAATGCCGCCATTGATGACGCGTGCCAACGGGTCGTGCACCACACCTTGAAGGCATTTGCCATTGGCCTGCTTCTCGGTCGGGGCACACAGTTTGGCAAGGGCAGGAGATGGCGTGTAGTCGGTATGGCTCATTCCCAAGACATCAAATATGTGTCTCTTAGCGAAAACGTTGAGGCTTTCGCCGGAAATAGTCTCGATGATTCGCTGCAACGTGATGAAATTGAGACAACTATACTGGAAATCCGTGGTCGGGGCGAAGTCGCGCTTGCAGTGGCAGATATAATCTATCAACCCGTCGCGGTTGGGCGCGCCGTATTTCTCCTTCATCTTGTTGACATCAGCGTATGGGGGCAAGCCAGATACGTGGCTCATCAAGTCTACCACACGTATTGAGGCGACTTCGCCTGTCGTGGAGTCTTTCCAGTTTTCAAAGCCAGGAATATATTTATCCACACGGTCCAGGAGCCTCAACTTTCCCTGTTCGATGAGAATCCAGGCGGAGACAGCCGTCGACATGGCCTTGCTGCACGATGCCATGTCGAAGACCGTCCCAGTGGTCATCTTCTCCACCCTCGGGTAAACCCGCTTGTTGCCATATGCCTTGAGGTATGCTATCTTGCCATGGCGCACCACACAAAGCACGGCTCCAGGAGTCGCTTTTTCGGCAATGGCCTTGTTGATGGCACTGTCGGCATAAAGCAGTCGGGAAGCGTCCAAGCCGACCTCTGCCGGTTCACAATGTTTGAGACCTTGCGCGGTGGCATTGATGATGCCAAGCATCAGCGTAATGATAATTAAGAATTTCTTCATAGTTTCTCCGTTATTTCGTTGTTTTTGTCACGACGTATCAACAAGCACAACCCAATGAACACGAAAAGGGCATTGAGAATGAGCAACTCATAACTGAACTTATAGCCATTGAACCATGCCTCTGAATTTTCCTGAAGGATGAAGCACAGTATTGGCGACACTATCGCGACAAACGGCACGTATTTGTCCTTGGTCTTGGCCTTAACGATTATGCCAAAGGCAAACATACCGAGAATAGGGCCATAGGTGTAACTGGCAAGCACGTACACGGCATCGATGACACTGGTGTTGTTGAGAAGCCCGAAGACATAAATGACGACGGCCATCAACAAAGCCATGCCTACGTGTACCTTCTTTCGTGTAGTGGTCAAAGAGGCATCGTTTGAATCGGCGTTTTTCTTCTTGCCAGCGTCAAGGATGTCGAGCGTGAACGACGTGGTAAGGGCGGTGAGGGCGGAACCCGCTGCCGAATAAGCCGCGGAAAACAAGCCGATAACGAAGAGCACGCCTACAATCATGGGCAGGTATTGGCTTGTGGCAACAGCCGGGAAAAGCGTGTCACCAGTGGCCTGTATGCCGACTTTCGAGGCAAAGAGATATAGAAGCACACCAAGCATCAGGAACAGCAAGTTGATGAAGAATTGGCAAGCGATACTGACCATCATGTTCTTCTGCGAGTCTTTGTAGTTTCGGCAGCTGAGGTTGCGCTGCATCATGTCCTGGTCGAGCCCCGTAGTGGCAATCATCGTGAAGATGCCGGCAACGAACTGCTTGAAGAAGTAGCGCTTGTCGTTGACATCATCGAAGAAGAACACCTGGCTCATGCTGCTGTTGGATATTGACTGGAGCATTCCCTTGAAGCCAAGTTTTAGTTCTGATGATATGAAGACGATGCAGAGCATCACCGAGAGGATTAGGCAGAGCGACTTGAGCACGTCTGTCCAGATAACCGACTGCACGCCCCCTCGATAAGTATATACCCAAACAAGGAGAACCGTGACCAGCACATTCAGCAGAAAAGGCAGATGGAACGGTTCGAATACAAGCAACTGAAGGGTAAGGCACACAAGAAAGAGCCTGACGGAAGCGCCCAGCATCTTTGATATGAAAAAGAACCAGGCGCCGGTCTTATGCGACCGCGCGCCGAACCTGTCTTCCAGATATTGGTACACCGACACCAGGTTCATCTTATAGAACAGAGGCACCAGGACAAACGCTATGATGAACTGGCCCACGACAAACCCCATCACCATCTGAAGATAAGAGAAGCTCTTATCCGCCACCATGCCCGGCACAGACACGAATGTCACGCCCGACAGGAATGAGCCCATCGTGGCTATGGCCACGAGAAACCACGGTTGCTTTCTTCCTCCGAGGAAGAAGCCTTGGTTGTCGGTTTTTCTTCCTGCCAGCCAAGATACGGTGAAAAGTAATATGAAATAGGCTATTATGGTTATCGCTACGGTTATCGGGCTCATGAGGCTTTTCTATATTAAACGTGGTTATTGTCAGGTCATGTCAAAGGCTGACTTTCACTTTCTTCGCCTTGCTCTCGTTTGACATCCTGTCAAGGGCTGTAACGAGATAAGTGTACTTTGTACGGCCTTTTGCGTATGGCAGTTTATAGAACGTGTCGGAAGTTATGGTGACTATCTTCGAAGGATCTTCGGTGTTCACCTTCTCACCCTTGGCAAAACGATACACCACATATTGTCTTGCCACGTCGCCCCAATGCTTACCACGTGGCACAGACCAGAAGAGTATGTAGCCATCGCGTGTCCACACCGCTTTCACCTTGCGAGGCTTCTTTGGACGCTTGCTGTCTATGAAAGGCATGAGAGGTTGCAAGGCAGGGTATTTCCAATATGCCGTGCGCAACACGGATCCATAATTGCCCACGTTGTCCTCCACGGCCTGCGCATACCATAGCACGGTGCCTTGAACGTGTCGCGATGAACGATGGAGCTGGTGCTTTGCCGGCATCTGGTTGATGTTGGGATTGTCGAGATCTGTTGACTTCGCCGTGCCGATGACATTCTCACCAATATACAACGGACGGTTGGCCGCATGCTTGTCCCACCAGTTTATGAGGGTCTTATAATCAGCGGCACGATTGCCTATGTCCCAATAGAGCTGTGGCACGCAGTAGTCTACCCAGCCATTGTTGACCCAAAGCAGGACATCGGCATAAAGGTCATCATAGTTTTGAAGTCCATTTGTGGCAGAGCCATTCTTTGGGTCACTGCCTTGGTTGCGGTAAATCCCGAACGGAGACACGCCAAACTTCACCCAAGGCTTACGCTTGTGGATTGTCTCATCCAGCTGCTTGACGAAACGGTTTACGTTGTCGCGTCGCCAGTCGCCTATGTTCCTGAATCCCCGTGGATTGGCGCGAAAGAGATTCTCGTCGGGTATGCTTTCGCCTGCCACGGGATAGGGATAGAAATAATCGTCGATATGAAGTCCGTCAATGTCGTAACGGCTCACGATGTCGTCTACAACCTTGCAGGTGTAGTCTGCCGCGGCTTTAATAGCAGGGTTCAAAATGAGTTGCCCACCATAAGAGAAGGTCCAATTCGGATGCTGTATGGCGACATGGTTATTGGCGAGCGATGCCGTTCCCTTAGTCTTGGCCCGAAAGGGGTTAATCCATGCATGAAGCTCCATTCCACGACGATGACATTGGTCTATCATCCACTGCAGCGGATCCCAATAAGGACTGGGGGCTTTACCTTGTCGCCCACTGAGATAGCGGCTCCATGGCTCATAATCGCTTTGATAAAGGGCGTCGCACTCCGGGCGCACTTGGAAGATGATGGCGTTCACGCCATCTGCTTTCAACACGTCAAGTTGCCTGCTAAGTTTTTGCTGCATAACCTGTGTAGACAAACCTTGAAACTGCCCGTTGACGGCCTGAATCCACGCGCCACGAAACTCTCGCTTTTGAGCGAACGAGCCTAAAACTGACAACAACAGTATCGCTATAAAATAGAATCGTTTCATAATGACCACAAAGTTACAAAAAATAAGGGCTTGAACAATATGTTCAAGCCCTTATTTTATTCAGTTTGTTTGAAAAACTTTGCCGTTACGTCCTATTTGAAACCTTTTGCATCAGAATCTGTATCCAATCGTAAACAAAGCCTGATGACGGTTTACGCTTACCTTGGCAGCGTCGGCGATGTTAGAGTAAGTCTCATCTTCCTTGCTTGAAGGATAATAACTCATGAATGGATAGAATTCGCCAGTGGTACGGCTATACTGATAGGCCACGTCGGCGAAGAACTTGTTGAACGTGAAGCCTATGCCGCACGTGAATCGATTTGTCGCTTTCCAGTTGGTATAATCGGCAGATGTGGCATACCCCACGCCAGGTGATTGAAGCGAACCGTCACGATATGCCTTGTCGTTGAATTGCGGCGACATATAGTTGTAACCCACGCGAAGTGCCAACTGAGGCATTGGCTTGTACTCCAATCCAACCTTCAGCAAGTGAACGCTCTTAAGGTTCAACTCCGTGTCATTGTTCATAGCCTCATCCGAACTGCTGTTGGAATAGTAACTTCCTGTCCAGTCGTCATAGTATGTCGTGCCATCATTTATGCGATTGTCAATGGCTCCGTATTTCTGATACTCATACGTTACGCCCATGGCAAGATTATTGCCAAAAGTGTTGCCCAAGCTCACGCCAAACTTCCAAGGTGTATAGACCTTATAGTCGTAGTCGCTTGAATTGCCCGTCTCGTTGTCATGATTGACAGGATAGAACGTAAGATCATAAGCGCCGCGCATGGTCAAATCGTAGAACACGGGTGTGTTGACATACAGGCCAATACGGAAAGGTGACTCGGCAATGGGACGGAATATCGCGCCAAACTTGACATCAAAGCCAGTACCGTCAATCTTCAGCTGCTCATAATTGTCAGACAGCGCACCTGCGGCATCATTCTCAGCATAGAGTTTATTGCTGCGGTAGTTCACGTCGTGCAAACCAAACGTCACGCCAAGAAACACCCGGTCATTGATGTTTCCACTGATGTTGAAGTCATACTCTCCAATATATCCATATTCGCGCTGGCCGAAAGCGTAAGACGTGGCATTGTAATATGTCATTCCATCCTTGTCGTTCGCGAGTAATTGGGCGTAACTGTCGTCCACGGCGTTCCATGCCATGCTTCCCTTCTGTGCTAAACCATTTGCGTATTTCGCGGCGCTGAGCTTGTTGAGAGAAGCGTTGCTAAGCGAACCACTCGTGGAAAGAATTTGGTCGAAATTGCGACTCTTGTGGTAGTTGAAACCAAGGTTGAGCCAAGAACTGCGCCCAGTTCTCGATGCCCACACAAATCCTATTTGGTCGAAGCTGGCATTCGTGGCATCGCCCTTGAAGTCCAACCCTTTGTTTTTCTTGGAGTTATCGCCTGTCTGAGAGAGAAGACCACCAGAGATGGCAATCTGTGACTTACGGAAAAATCCAATACCAGCAGGGTTAGACTGCATAGTTGACAAATCAGCGCCTAAGGCTTCCATGGCACCGCCCATACCTACGTAGCGAGCAGTGCCGTTGAGCTCATTCTCCATCAGTTTGGTATCTTGATATGTCTCTTGAGCCGACGCGGACATGGAAACCAGTCCTGCAGCGGCGAGCAAAAGAAAACACTTTGATTTCATGTTATTTACGTTTTAAGTTTACATATATTGCATCACAACATCAGCTGTTCAGCGTCTTCCGCCACCGAAGTGACCACCGCCACCTCCAAAGCTGCCACCAGAGCGTCCGCCACCGAAACTACCGCCACCGAAAGAGCCTGTACTGCTGCCGCCAAAGCCTCCGAAAGAGCGTGTTCCATAAGAGTTGTTGTTGAATGTCCGGTTGTTGTCATAGCCGCGGTTGCCCATGGAGCGTGAGCCAAACGAGCGGTTTCCGGCACTGCGAGACGTGTAACCACCGAAAGAGCGATTGCCATTGGTCGAGTTACCATAGCTTCTGCCCGCAGTCCAAGTGCGCTGGCCAGTATAGCCACCAGAGTGCATGCCACCGTTGTTGACTATTACGCCACCACCCCAGTAAGGATAGTTCCAGCCATACCAACCATAACGGTAAGGCCAACCCCAACCGTAGTAGCCATAGTAGTATGGATTGTACCAGCCGGCATAGCCATAATACCAAGGATCATACCAACCGCCATACCATCCCGCATACCAAGGATTATACCAAGAGCCGTACCATCCGTATGGCCCATAGAAATTATCATAGAACCACGGGTCGTAGAATCCGTCCCAACGTGACATGCGACGTGTATAAGTGTAGTCGTCACCATTGTCAAACTTGGCACTACCAGGGTATACGTAAGCCGTGTCTATCATTGACGAGTCACGATAAATACCATTTCCAGGCATGAAGGTGATGATGTCATTGCCCAACGAGTCGTTGCCTATCTTCTGGTAATAACTGTTGAGCCTACCGTAACGGTTGTATTCGTCGACCCCACGCTTACTGCCGCAATAATATGTTTGCTTCTCCTTCTTAGGAGTGGCAACATTCTTACTCGGAGTAAAGTAAACGTCGTCTTGCGCCATCGATGCCAGCGGCATCGCCCCCGCAAGAACTAATAGCATCAATAACTTTCTCATATCTTTACTTTTAAATATTTGTTCTTCGTGTGTGCTCTTATTTTCTATTGTGCAAATTTAATGCCTATTCTATTGCAAATTTACGGAAAAACCCTAACCCTTGGTAGGTTTTCCCCTATTTTTTTTACTTTTGCATTCATATTTATATTACATTTTCATTTGATTACACAACTATTATGGAATATTTGGAGGCTGAGTTCATCATTACGTGCCCTAACGGTCTTTTACAGACAGCGCGTGACCTTTTGGCAGATGCCGCAGCCACTGCGGGATTTGAGTCGTTTGAAGACACCGACAAGGGTATGCGGGGATATGTTCAAACAGCCCTGTTCAATGAAAGGGAACTCAAATCGCAATTGAGCGACTTCCCTTTACAAGGCTGCAAGGTCTCGTACACCATAAGGCAGGCTGAAAACAAAGATTGGAACCAAACTTGGGAAGACAATGGCTTCGCCCCAATAGATATCGACGGCGGTAAGCTGACGGTGATTGACGCAAACCACTGCGACAGTGTTTCACCAACCGAGAATGGCAAAGTCGTCAGGATTGACGCCAAGTTGGCATTCGGCACTGGCACACATGAGACTACACAAATGATTATCTCTACGCTTCTTAACCTCAACGATTCCGAAGACTCACCACTCAAGGGGTTGCGGGTGCTTGACTGCGGATGCGGCACTGGCATTCTCGGCATTGCCTCGTCAATGCTTGGCGCAAGTGAAGTCATAGGATATGACATAGACGAGTGGAGCGTGAAAAACACATTGCACAATGCCAAGCTCAACAATACGGATAACATCAAGGCCTTGTTGGGCGACGCATCTGTCGTAAAGACCATTAAAGGCCAATTCGACATAGTGCTTGCCAACATCAATCGCAATATCTTGCTCAATGACATGGCTGTGATGAGAAGCAAGATGGCTCTAAACGCAATTCTAATACTCAGTGGTTTTTACGAGGATGACGTGCCAATGCTTGTGGCTAAGGCCAAATCGCTTGACCTTAGCCTTATGAGGCAAAAAGTCAAAGGCAATTGGAGATGCCTCGTGTTCAAGGCTCTTTAACAATCAACCACAGTCAGAATGTCGCCATCTACTTTAAAGTGGATGTCACGACCGTCAAACGGCATTCCGTAAACACGTGATGAATCGTGCTGGTAATGTGGGCGAGGGTCAAGTTCGAGAGTCTTGTGCAACATCTCCGTGCGTCTGGCACCCAAAAGCCGTGCCTTATCTTCTGGTATAACGACTTGTAGGCGCTTGATTGGATTGTTGTCTACAAATCCTGACCTTACGCCCACATGACTGTCCGCGTAGGCAATGTAGGGCTTTATGTCATAGATTGGAGTCCCATCCATAAGATCAGCGCCAAGAACGTGAAGCACCGCCCCCTCCTTGGTGCTCCACTCTACGCTTTTTAACCTTACGGAAGACAAACCCAATGGGTTTGGCCTAAATGGTGAGCGCGTGGCAAATACGCCCATGCGAGTGTTACCGCCAAGCAATGGCGGCCTCACCGTGAGGCCGTTGGCTGAGTGCTTGTTGGCACTAAAGCCCCAAATGAGCCAAAGGTAGTCAAACGCCTCAATGCCACGCAGAGCATCGTCAGAACGATACGCCTCCGTGAAGACTATCGTCCCTTCCAACTCAGGCACGAGCCCGCTCTGCTTTGGTATGCCAAACTTCGACGTGAACGGAGAACGGAAAAACGCTACTGGCTTTATCTCCATATCAGAAAGAAAATCGAGTGAAAAATGCCATGACAAGCATTGACAGTGTCTCTACGCCGCAAACCACCGCTGGCGTGTAGAGCTTGCAAGGGTTGGCTTTAGGATGAAATTGCTGGGCATACTTGCGAAGATAGTGCTGGAACAAATAATAAATGATGCTTGCGTTTACCAATCCGACAAGCATTCCACATAATACGTCACCAAAATAGTGTACGCCAAGGTAGACACGCGACCAACACATCACCAACGCCCACGCTGCCAGGACATACGACAATAGGCCACGACGGAAGACGTAGGAGACAAAGAAGAACGCCCCCCAACAGTTTGCCGCATGAGCAGACGGAAAACCGTATCTTCCGCCTCGATAACCATCCACGACATGAATCAGTGGAGATATTGGGTTGTCAAGATTCGCCGGGCGCAAGCGGTAAATCAATGGGCGGATGCCCGTAGAGACAACCTGGTCGCAAAACGTAATCAATATCACGACAACCAAAAGATTGCATATGACAGCCTTTATAGAGAAATTGCGCACCATGACAATGAAAATGCTCAAGTAAAGCGGTATCCAAATGAAACGGCCAGAGTACATCATCATGAAGTTGTCAAGATAGCCACAATGAAAGCCATTGATGGCTAACGTGACAGACGTGTCCCACTTCAAGAGCGTGTCCAGCAACGACACAAGCATAGCTGAAACCATAATTATCTTACTTACCTTTTAGCTATATCATCGAATAACACCTGAAGCAAAGCCTTACCGTATTCAAGGTTCATGCCCTTCTTCTTGCCGCTGTCGTACACGACCTTTTGCTGTGTGTTATCGTAGATTAAAGTGTTATCATCAGTAATCATCCCTATGCCATCGTTTGGCAAGAAAAACGCGAAATGGTTAATGGCAGGGTTCATCATGTCCTTGCTGAATATCATGTCGCCATGCCTGACACCCAACTGCGACAGCAGTGTCGCGGCAATGTCTTGCTGCGAGCCGTATGTGTCAATGATCATTGGTCGCATTATGGCGCCGCCCGTCCAAATCAATGGGACGTGGTATCTCCATGGCTTGAAATTGTCTGGACGCTCTGGCCATGCGCCAAGATGGTCTGGCACGAGTATCACGAGACTATTATTCCACTTCTTGGTGCGCTTGAGAGATTCCACGAATCCACCTACGCTACTGTCAGCATATGCAAAAGCGTTGAGAATCTTGTTTTTCAGGCGATGGTAAGGCACATCGAAAGGCTCGTGTGAGCTTGATGTCTGGATGACAGTCAACCGAGGCTTGCCATTGTCGGGTATTGCACGCAAATCATGCTCAACTCGTTTTATGAGTAGGTGGTCGGGCACTCCCCACTTGCTTAGTCGCTCGCTTACCGGGAAGTCAACGTCCTCCGTGATGTGCTTGAACCCTTGATTGATGAGAAACGATCGCATATTGGTGAAGTCAGCGTCACCTCCGTAATAATAATACGTGTCGTAGCCCTCTTTTTCAAGATGTGTTGCTATCGATGGCATGTTAGCCGTTTTTCTTGGAAATTTCATCAAGCTCACGGTAGCTGGCGCAGGATAACCTTGCAACACCGAAACGAGACCACGATCGGTTCGGAAACTGTTAGCGTAGAACCGATTGAAATATATGCCTTCACGCTTCAGCCTGTTTATATTTGGAGTGACACCACGCACGTTTGTCACCGAGTCGGAGAAGCTTTCCATTATGACGATATACACGTCGGGCTTTTTCACGCAGGGGCGGAGTAGACGCACGATGCTATCCTGTGGTGCCTCATGGTACAATTGGCGGTAGATGTATTGTGCCTTGGCATCGTCCATGAAGCGGTATTGCTTTGAGAAGTTCTCATTGTGTGAAACGCTTTCCATAAAAGACAGAAGTGGGTTCACAGCCGCATGGTTGAGCTCTTGAACTGATGAGAAATAAGCTCTTCCCGAATTCATTGTTGACACCGTGACACCACCACGGATAGGTAAAAACAACAACGTGGTGAGAATAAGCAATGGAACCCATTGCAAGCTACCAGATTTCTGCACGAACACGTCCCCACCCCATTTACGCCAAAGCAGATGGAACGACAAAAGGATGACAGCCACGCAGATGACAAAGACGACAATTCCAAGAAGGGCTTGCCACCAAACCACGCTTGCCATTGCCGATGTGGGTGAAGAGAATATGAAGAACAAGGGGGTTGAGTCGAGGGGGTAGCCCCAATACCCATAAAGGGCAACATTGGCTACAAAAGAAAGCGACACGACCATGGCTCCTATCAGAGTCCAGCCTCCAACTACCATCATCATCACACGACTGGCTTTCGACAGGTGCAGTTTCTTTATGGGCAATCCACTTACCAACAAGACCAAAGCCGGAATAGCTGTGAGATAGCCCGCCATGGACATATCGAGAGGCAAGCCATGCCACACCACGTCTAAAAGATTGGCAAAACCACCATAGATTAGCAAGAACAGTGGTTTTTGTAGCATAAAGAAAAGTGCCCACAACAAGAAAGTGGACACCAAGAGCATGATTTTTTTTCTCATCTTAGGCAAAGACTTATTCTTTCAGCCTGTCAAACCCATTCCATGGAAATTTCTGCCCGTCTTTGGTAAGCTCGAACCAAGGCTCCTCGTCGCTAAGGGATATGTCTTCATAGTCAAACGGAAGCACTATGGTGTCATGGCCGTCTGGAAGCACCAATCCCATTTTGCCATCCTTCTCTGCTATAACAGGCATGGAAACAAGGTCATCGACATATACAAACGGAGTGCGCAAGAAGTCGTATCTCGGGTGAATAAGTACAGTGCCATCAAAATCCTTGATGCCATACTTGCCATTATCCTCAAACACCTCGTGAAACCTTACGTATTTTTTCTTCATGCGATTCTCGTAGAAGTTCATGGTTTCCTCATCGGCAACCATCTTTATGAAATAGTTGTACGAATCGCAGAAGTTAGCCATGGAGCGGGCTATGAGCATCCTCCAATCGAGATTGGCAATAACCTTTCGGTTGAGGTCTATATATTTAGCCATGACACGCTCGCGCTCTGGGATAGGGAGAGCCTCCACTTGCCGCTCAACCTTTTCAAGCATCGACATTGAGCCGCGTGCCTTGATGTAACGGTGGATTTGCCGTCCCATCTCTCCGGCAAAGAACTTGTCCACTTGCTTAAGCTCTATTTCGTCACGAAATATACCATCAATCGCCATATCCAACTTGTGTTTAACGTTTTTTTATTGTCTCTTCTGCAAATTTACAAACAATGATTGTAATACCCAAAAAAAACATCATTTTATGTTATCGTCTGAATTGACTTAAAGCATAATGGCGCGACTTCCATTTCCGGAATATCGCGCCATTACCATTAAGGCCGTTGACCATCTGTGGCCACTATCCTTTCATGAGGAGCATACCAATATGGTTATTTATAAGCTTCTATTTCAGACACATGTACATAAGGGTACGAGCTGTAGAATGACATGATCGGGTCTACCCTCAAATACTTAGTCCTCACTGGGCTATACAATTCTGCTATCAATGGCTTTGTGCCGTCTGGTGTTGTCTGCCACTGCACGGTGCCTATGCTTGTCCAGTTCTCACCGTCATTGCTGCTGAACAGCTCATAGCTCTTTGGGGAATAGTTGAGATAGTAACCTGTCCTTGGATAAACTGCCACGGCGCTGACCTCCGTTTCCTCATCAAGGGTGACGCTCCATCCGCCATAACCCACATACGAATATGTTGAGTTAGCCATTGAGCCATCAGTGAGCTTTGCCGTGTCATCTCTCTTATAACCCATGTTTAGAATCTTGGCGATGTTTAGCTTCGTCTTGTCTTCTATCGAGCCAACCGACTTTAGAGCATTATACGAATAAGACACATAAGCGCTAATGCTGTTCAGGTTTGTGCTTATCTTGGCGTCACCCTTCACTTCCTTAATGGCAAATGTCAACTTGCCAGTGTCGCCAGCCGACAAGGACTTGGCAGCGTCGTTGTCCTGAAGTTTGGCCACGATTGGCTCGCTCGACCTCTGGCTACCCTTGGGTATTGTAACCGTGCCTCGCTCCATTACGAACGCGTCAGCAGGAATTGCCTTGAAATCTCCAAGATTCTCTGCCGTCTTTTCCGCGTCAGGGGCAACCGTAACGGTAATGTCCTCTTCTGCAGCGCGCGTCAAGTTCACATAGAACTCCACACTATAGTCTGGCATGTCGTAGCCCACTGGGGTTTGCACGACCTCTGTGCCATCGCTCTGTTGCACCGCGTCGTTTGCGTAGATATATGCCTTTATGCTCTCGTAGTCCTCTTCTTCGGTCGGGAAAAGGCTGTCGCCAAATTCCTTGCTGTCGCTGCAAGCCACGAGAAATGGCATGGTCGCGAGCATCAAGACTGGCAATGTTATGCTTTTGAAAAATGATTTCATTGTCTCTTTGGTTTTTAAAAAGTTGTTATTTACCGTCGATGCGCACGTTTGGCGTCCATGTGGGTTCGCCGTTTGTCGTCTTGCAGATATTGCCATGGCCAGTAGCGTCGGTGAACTCGTCGCCCTTGCCCTCGTCCATCTTCCAATATGCCTCAAGGCCGTCGGAATGTGGGTCAAGCACATACATATTGTTGGAAATCTCCGCCTGAGAACGAGCCTTGGTCCAGAAGCGAAGCTCCGAGTACATGGCATCGGCTAAGAAATAAGATCCTGAGCTTGCGATGCTCATGTTGTCCACGCCGACGATTTTCCCGCCGAGGTCCATGGAGTTGTCAAGCACGCCATTCACATAAAGGTATAGCTTGGTGCCCGTACACACGAAAGCCAGGTGATACCATGTGTTCTGGTTGAACAGCATGTTGGAGTTCATCTGCGAGCCTTGCGTCTTTATCTGCAAACGGTTGCCCTCGATAGGTGCGTCGCCGAAGCGGATGTAAATCTCACCGTCGTGACCGTCATTGCCCGAAGCCGCGAATATAGCTTGGTTGTTGCCTTGTCCGACAGCCGTCATGAGGACAGACATGTTGATGTTCATCTCCACTGTCCATTCCTTCAAGTCGTACGACTGGCGCAACTGCATCTTTGCGTAATTGCTGCTGTTGAGTGTCGGCACGGCCTGGTATATTACCTGGTCGAGCACGTAGATTATCGAGCCACCAGAGGCGAGCACGTCAGTCCCGTCATTGCTTGTTATCTTCAACGGAATGGCGTATTTCTTTCCGCTTGCTTTCAGCTCTGCCGAGAACGGCTTAACCGTGAGGTTCACTGGGCTTGAAGAAGCGTTGCCCTCGCTGACAGTTGCCTTGTTGTCTGAAAGCGTGTATTGGTCAGCCGGCAGCACCTCGTAGGTGGTGGAGTTGAGCTTGTTGTATTGCGCGAGCGCGGCCTCGTCCACCGATATGCTGAACGTATGATCCTTTGTGGCTGGCGACGACATGCTCACGTTCAGTTCCGTAGACACCGCGTCAGTGCCTACGGTTATCTTCTTTGCCGTGTTGCCGTTTGTGTTGGTTTGGGCTATGTATGCCTGGTTTTCAAGCACGTCATATTTTGCGTCGTCGCATGACACGAGCAGCATGGCGCATGCCGCAGTGCATCCCAACAACAATTTTGATATATTCATCTTCATGGTGTTTTAATGTTTTTTGTTGAGTTGTAGACATCGTTACTTTACAGATGGGTTTTGTATCTGTATTGACTGGCGCAACCAGGGGTATGTTACCGACTTGCCCGATACCGAATACTCATACTCCATGTGGTACGAGCCGCATCCGCCTTTTTGCACGGTCTTGCCGTCAATGATTGGTTTCCACTCTGCCATGCCTATAAGACTTGGCACCTTGCGCCCGTCGCGCGTGGTGTGAGTCACACCGCCAGCCTTGGCATAGTTCTCGAAGTTTTCGGTCACGATGTACTTCTTTGCCACTTCCTCGGCAGTGAGCTTATCGTCGTCGTTCTCGGCACGTGCGAAGTTGTTGACAGTCGAGTTCAAGCGGCTGTCAAGGTCGGCGTAAGAGCCACAGCTATATGCCTGCACTATGAAGTAGTCGAAATAGCGTCCGTAGTTGCTGTTCACGCTTTGTGGCTCGCCATCTATTACGAACAAGCGACCCGTGCCCGACTTGGGTCCTATGCGCTTCGACATCTCGTCTATGAATATGGCCTCGGCCTCGGCCTGCCCGGCTATGTTTCCTGGAGATCCGTAGTGGGGCTCGTAGTCCCAGTCGAAACCGTCATAGCCATACTTGTCTATGGAGTCGCACAGGGCGTTGGCATACTTGCGTATTGCCTTTTCCTTGGCGGCAGCCACTTCCTCGGCAGAAGCGTCGGCAGCTGTCTTGTATCCCCAAAAGTCGGCTGGGTCTTCGCCAGCTGGCGTGAGCTGTGTGCCTATGTTGTCCACGATGAAGCACAATAGGGCGCGGGTGCCTTTCACTTCTTGCACTTGCTTCAAGTCGGCCTTGCGCTCCGCGGAGAGGTTGAAGGCGTTACCCCATATCGACACGAAGTCAACAGAGTCTGGCAGACCTTGCAACGTGTTCTCAAGCGAGAGACCGGCTCCGACCCAGTTGCCGAACCATCCGAAAGCCACCTCATGGTCGCTTTTCTTGTATTCGCGCAACTGTTTGTAGTAAGCCTCCGACTTGTTGGTATGTGTCAGGTCGGTAGGGTTCTTTATCTCGGTGTCTGTCCAATCACCACACGAGGCTATGAAGCCAAGCATCGTGACAAGGGCAAACATGTATATGAACGTCTTTTTCATTATTGTCAATTATTTTAATGAGGTTTGGTTTCTTTTACTTTTTTTGCCACCACATCTTTGTCTCATAGTTGTCGGCTCCGCCGTTGAGCTGCAAGGCCTTGCTATAGTTGGCTGCGTTGTTTATCGACTCTCCACTTGGGTAAGGCACGCGGTTCGCCACCTGATAGGCTGAACCGTTGGACTGTGCCACGTCAAACACCTTAGGATAACCTGTGCGGCGTATCTCACACCAAGCCTCATGGCCGTTCGGGAAGAGTGCTATCCACTTCTGCGTGATCAGGCGCTCGAGTTTCTTTTCGGCTGACGCGTTGTCGTCCCACTTGATTGTTATGTCGCTGACATGGCTCATTGAGCGTCCGTATCCGCCATCGGCATCTTGATAGTCGGCCTGGATGCTTGTGTCGTCGGCCAAGTAAGAGTCGGCGCTGCCAGCCCCCCATTGCTCAAACGACAGGCGCACGCCCTCGTCATACAGTTCCTCTGCTGTGCCGCCCATGCCGCTCCAGCCTGCCAGGGCACCCTCGGCTCGGCAGAAAGCCATCTCGGAGGCGGTCATCCACACGCCCTTGTCGGTTTGTGACACATTGGCAGCTGAGTAGAGTTGATCGGCCGTGGCCTTGTTGCCAATGGCGGCTCCCGCCAAGCAACCTATTACCTTGCGCGAGCCCTCGGTGGCTGTGGCCTTGAAGTATTTGAGGACGCGTGGGTCGTTGTATCCGTTCATGTATGTGTCGATGTCGGCGCAAGCACGTGAGTCGCCCCACTCTACCGATGTCTTGTACAGGCCGTTGGGGGTGTATGTGATGGCCAGGTTGTCGTCGTTGCTTGTCATCACGCCAGCGGCCACGGCCTCTTCGCCACATTGCTTTGCAAAAGCTGGGTCAGCGAAACGCATGCGTATGGCCATGCGCAGCTTCAGGGAGTTGGCAAACTTGAGCCACTTGGCAAACTTGCCATTGTAGCAGTTGTCGTAGTCGGCGTTGACGGTAAGGTCAGGGTTGGCGGCCACCATTGGCTGCAGCACGGCGATGGCCTTGTTCAGGTCAGCGATGAGTGCCTTGTATATTTCCTCTTGCGAACTGTATTCCTGCGAGTCGTCGGTGAGCCCGGCTGGGAACGCGCCGTAAACGTCGGTGAAATACTGGAAGCACTGGGCGCGCAATATCAAGGCCCAAGCATAGTTTATGCCCTCGCCACCGGTGAGTTTCTCAACCTCCTGAAAAGCCGACACCACCTTGGGTCGCATGTCATTGAACGGGTAGCCCGCCCAACCGTTGGGCGCGTTGAAGCACGCGAAGTTGGAGCCATTCCATCCGTTGTTGGCGTATGTCATGAAGCGTCCTAAGTAGTTGCCGATGAGGTCGTAGTTCATCTGGTACGAGTTTTCTTGCTCTGGGAATGCCTGGTTCTGCAGTTGCACCAGGAAGGAGCCGCTGGCGAAGTTGTCGCGGTTGAGCTGCTCGCCGTCAATCTTGTTGCCAGGACGATTGACATTCTCGAACCCGTCGGTGCACGATGTCATCGCGCCTACACCCAACAGACACGACGCTCCGATAAGGAGCATGCCAGATATATTGGATAATTTGGTTTTCATAATGAATATATATAATAATGTGTGTTATGAATGAGAGGAAAGAGTGTGGTTTAGAAGTTCACCTTCACGCTGAAGCCCAACGAGCGCAGGCTTGGCTGCATGAAATAGTCGAGGCCTTGGTAGTAGGTGCCAGTCGACGCGGTAGACTCTGGGTCGAATGGAGCCTTGTTGTAAATCATGAAGAGGTTGCTGGCGGTGAGTCCTAACGTCACGCCAAGTTTGCCCACCAATGAGCGTGGCAAGGTGTAGCTGACGTGGGCTTCCTGCAAGCGCACGTTGGTGCCGCTGTACATATACTCCGACCATATCGGGTTGGTGCCGCCAACGACCGAATAGTAGTTTTCAGCCGTCATGGTGCCAAGGTTGACTGGTACGCCGCCGTTGTCGCGTGCCACAGCCGATGCCTTCGACACGCCGTAGCTGTCGAGCATGGCCTGCGTCTGCGACAATACGATACCACCCAGGCGCGCCGTGATGAGGAAGCCAAGGTTGATGCCCTTCCACGAGAACTCGTTGGAGAGCCCGATGTTTGCCTTTGGCAGCACTGAGCCGAGGAAACGCGGGTTGCCGCTTACGGTTTGCTTCACAGGCTTGCCGTCCTGGATGAGGATGTTGCCCTCTGCGTCGCGAGCGAAGTCGACGTATGAGTAGAGGTCGCCCATCGTGCCACCCTCGCGCAAGATGGTGGAGAGACCCTCAAGGCCGCCCTTTGATATGAGGTTCTTGCTGTCGTCAACGTCGCTGCCGAAGAGCTTGATGATCTTGTTCTGGTTAGCCGAGAACGTGAATGTCGGGTTCCACGTGAAGTCGCCCCATGTCTTATTGTAGCCGATAGAGAGCTCTATGCCTCGGTTGCGGATGTTACCCGTCTGCACGTATGCCTCGGTGTATCCGTCTACCTGGTAAGGAGCCGTAACGAGTTGTTTTTTTGTGTTCGACTGGTAAAGTGTCAAGTCGAACGTAAGGGCGTTGTTGAAGAAGCGCGCCGTGACACCTGCCTCCCAAGAGTTAGTGCGCTCGGGGAAAAACTCGTCAGGGAACTTGTATGTGACGGTGGTGTACTTGCCCGATGTCGGGTCATACTCATAGCGTGCCCCGGACGAGAGGTTGGTAGGAATGGCCGTACCCACCGACGCCCACGAGCCGCGCACCTTGAGATAGTTGATCCACTCTGGCATCTTGGCCATCTGCGAGATGACAGCCGACAAACCTACCGATGGGTAGAAGAACGACTCGTGAGATGTCCCGGCGAGCGCGGAATCCCAGTCGTTGCGTCCAGTGATGGTGAGGTAGAGCATTGAGCGCCAGCCCAACTCCACGTTGGCGAACATCGAGTTGATGTTGTGGCGGGTTTCGGCATAGATAGGGCGGTTGTCGTTTGTGACCTGGCTGTAATCAATGGCGTTTGGCGTGAAAATGTTTGACGGGGCCTTAAGTCCGCCTTGGTAGCCCTGCTGGCGATAATGTGTGCGAGAAAGTGACGCGCCCACGTTGGCGCCGATTGAATAGTCGCCCAAGGTCTTGTTGACATTGAGCATGAGGTCTCCATACAGGTTGCGGTCGAAGGCGTTGTCATAGGCATAGAAACCGTAGTCGGAGTGCGCGAAGTAGTATGTTGACGCATAGCGCTTGTCCTGGGCGAACGTGTTAGAGTCATCCCAACGCATGCGGCCAGTGACGTCGAGCCAATCGAAAATCTTGTATTTCGCGCTTCCGCTCACCATGTAGCGGTTGCGGCTGTTGGTACGGTTCATGCGCTTGGCCACCCAGTAAGGGTTTTGCATGTTGAGGTCGTTGCCGAAGTTCCAATTCTGCACGTATATGCCGCGTGAGGCGTCCCATACCTCAAACGTGCGCACGGCATCGAAGCTCTCGCCGCGTGGGAAAAGATACAAGCCCACAAGAGGGTTGAAATACTGCCCCTGCGCCATGAGGTTCTTGTCGCTTTCCTTAATGTAGTTGAAGGAGAAGTCGAGCGTCAACTTGTCTTTAAGCATCGACGTGGTGTTGCGGAACGTCACGTTGTAGCGGTCATAATCGCTGTTGGGGATTATGCCGGCGGCGTTGGTCGTTCCAAGCGAGATGTAGGTTTGGTTCTTGTCGTTGCCTGCCGTCACCGCCACGTTGTTTTGTATGTTGGAGCCCGTGTTGAAGAAGTCCATCGGGTCATAAGCTCCGTATGGCGACTCCGTCTTCTCGCCCCACGACTTCACCTCGCCGGGACGGTTGATGTAGGAGTTTTGAAACTCAGGGCTGACGAACGGACGCGAGAATTGCGAGCTGTGCGAGATTTGCACGCTCACCTTCCCTTCCTTGCCTCGCTTGGTGGTTATCATTATCACGCCTTGCGCAGCGGCGGAACCGTAGAGGGCAGCCGCGGCAGGGCCTGAGAGAACGCTAATCGACTCTATGTCCTCAGGGTTGAGGTCGCTTATGCCCTCACCGCCTGGCTGTGTGGAATAGATAGAGCCTGTCTCGCCTGAGTTGCGGTTGCTGATAGGCACACCGTCGATGACGTAAAGGGCTTGGTTTGATTGTCCTATCGACTTGGGGCCACGCATCACCACGCGTGTCGCTCCGCCCAAACCGGCAGAAGAGGCGTTGATGTTGACACCTGCCACCTTGCCGGAGAGTGAGTTCATGAAGTTGGCGTTCTTCACCTCGTTGATGTTCTCGCCGCCCAATTTTTGCACATTATACGACAGGGCTTTCTCCGAGCGCTTGATGCCAAGGGCTGTGACAACCACGTCGCCCAGTGTCTGCGCGTCTTCCTCCATCGTGAAATTCATGGTCGCCTTGGCCTTTGCCTTTAAGGTGGCATAACCCATATAGGTGAGTTCGAGCTCCTGGCCAGGGGTGGCCTTAAGCTGAAAGTTGCCGTCAAGGTCGGTCACGGCCACCTCATTGGTGCCTACGACCTTTACGGTGACACCGATCATGGGATCACCGTTCTTGTCTACTACCGTTCCCTTCACTGTGCCTTTCGCGTCTTGAGCGACGCTGTTTGTGCCAAAGAGTGGCGACGACTTGGGCATGGACGTGTTATTGCCCGAAGCGTAACCTGCCATAGACACGGAAGCGAGCAACGACAATACGACGACATTGCGTCGAGCAGTCATTTTCTCCCTGATTTGGTTTAGATTGGTTTTCATAAAGTTACTATAAATGTTGTGTTTGTTTACCATTTTACATCAAGACCAAACAATATTGGCATAATGTCAGACATATGCCATGATTTGGTGACCATAATGCTTTTATCGATTGTTTCGTTTTTGTTTTTATTGTTGCAAATATACAAATTCATAGGGGATGCAGCATAATCGCCCCCTCCCGAATTTAATATATTTTAACAAAGCGCGATTTTCACAGCAACACCATGTAAATTTTAATATAATCGTCTGAAAATGAGAAAGTTGATCTTAATATAGCTGTGCTAATAATATCTTGTTAAGTGACTGACTATCAGCAGTTCTACGATATAGTATGCCGCAATTTCTTTGACATTACTTGTAAAAAATAGGGTGTGGCTTTTGCCACACCCTATTTGCATTACAGAGCCTAACCTCTTAGTTGTATATTTAGTGGAAGAAAGATGCCGCCCTTCCAGGCGTCAACATTTCCCACAACGATGCCACCGTCCATCCAGGAGCGAAGATGTCGTTATAGAAACCTTTTCCGTTCCTGCCATAATCCCAATTTGTGTGTTGCACCACTTCGGGATAATATCCTTCTTTCGCTACGCCGCAAAGATGGCCTTTATAAGGAAGAAGTTGGAGGAGAGAACTACGGATGACGTTTCCGAAGCTTTCAAACCTTTTGTCTTTGTACACTTGAGACAAATAAGTCAACACATCCGTGAAATCAAAAACATACACATCAATGTGATTGTTTTCCACAGACACATTGCCCCATCCCCTCGTTTTCAATCCGATATCGCCCAGCATCTCTCCTGAGGCAAAAGGCACGTCCCAGGTATAGTACCAAGACAATGCAAAATAGGCAGCCTTGCGCATGAGCTGTTGATAATGCACCCGTTCCTTTCCCGTGCTGGCCAAAGCCATATAATATGCAGCGGTAGAAGCATAGATGGAAGCTTCCTTATCCTCGCAATTAGCATCAAGAGTAGAAGAGAAATAGTCGGACTGGGAAATGATGTTTCGCTCAATATAAACCATAGACTTACGAGCAGCATCACGCAGGCTTTTCTGCTGGAAATAATGGAATCCCATAATCAAAGGCAAGGTGACGCACGAGGTGCTTCCTCCCGAGGCATCCGCAACGGTCAAATCATCATGGAACTTGCGTGGAAAACTGCCGTCTTTTTGTTGAAGACGAAGTAATTGTTTCAGCAGAGTATTCACTTTTTTCTCCCATTCTGGATGATTTCTTCCTTTGCTCCGCTCATAGTCCAAATAATAAAGCAGCGCATAGAGCCCTTCCGACTGTCGGCGAATGGTCAATGGGCCTGTCTCTTCCGGATGGTCCTCATTCACCCATTCCCTTAACCATCCATTCGCGGTGAATCCGTGGGTATAGTACGAAAGGAAGACGCGACGGGCTTTCTCCGTCAGATCCTGGTCTCCGCTTGCCTCACCGTATTCAAGGGCATTCAATGCATTCAGCAAGGTACGCCCAACGAATCCCACCTCCGCTATCGGCATGTGCTTACAATCGTCAACTCTCATGCTCGGGCTGGCAAAGTAACACAAATCCTTGTTCTCCACATAGCTGTCTTTAAAATATTGGCTCAGTATTTTTTTTACGACTGGGGTTGAAGGCGTGGAGAATATAGGCTGAGGGCTTTGGGTGTCATAGCAATAATTCCACATTTTACTTATACAATCTGCATAGTCCTTAGCTGTAGTTTCATGCAGTTCCCAGGAGAGGCTCAATGTCTGCCCCTTCTTGATGTATTGGAATGCTTGTACAGGAGAAGCCAATGTCAATTTACGTATGTATGACTTAGGCGTTTCCTGGTAAGGGAATCCAAAACTCAGCACCGCGGTATCAGCTTGATTCTCGAATCCGGTGTATCCTATCGTCGTTGTACCACTTATCAAAGTCGCCTGTCCATCTTGTACGGTCAAAGCGTCTGCCCCTTCATTTTCTTTGTGAGTTCGAAGTACAGAAAGCACCTTTCCATCCTGCTTGTTATATATAGCTGTCAATGGCGTACTGAGCCGATCTTCCCTCACCGTCCAACTGTCAGAAGTGTGGTATGAAGGTGCTTCTTTTGGAGAGCGTGCATTTTGGCGATACCAAAAACCTGGCAGATAGAACAAGCAATCTTTATGTGGATAGCCAGTATTGACCCATTGACCAAAATGGAAATAAACATCACTTGTCGCCTTTAGCATAACAGTGATTTTCCATGTGTCGTTCACTTGCTCCACTTTTTCCTTGATAACAAGCGGCAGCGATTGTTTGGATTCCCATGTAAATTCTCCAGTATGTAATGGCTGCATACGTAGCGTGTCCATTTGGACTGGATTTCCTGGTGTCTTGTATCTCAGTAAGCCTCTTACATTCAGCGGTGTATAGCTGAAAGCTGAAACTGTAATGCTTACGGCAAGGCAGCTTGTAAAAATAATGTTTTTTTTCATGTCATATCAATACTCTGTTAATTCTTATGTAATCGTCTGAAAATGAGAGAACTAATTAATGTAATATAAACTAATAGAATCTTATTTAGTGGCTGATTATCAGCCAGCTTAAGCGACGTTTATCTCACCCTCTTGCTTTTACCGCTCCATTTCTCAACGGTCAGTTTTATCACTTCCGTACGCGGGAAGGAACGCTCTGCGTACTTGCGTCCTATCTCAGCATATTCAGAAGAGTACTTGTCGAGAATGAGATGCAGTGCCTTGCGCCGCTCTTCCTCTGACAGGCCAGTCGCAGCCACGCAATCAAGGACAATGCTTTGGTAGGCGGTCGTGAACTTTTCCGGTATGACGCGCGTCGCCCCCACTACGCAAAACGACACACGCGCGTTTTCCGCCAGGCACCGCAACTTGCGCCCCTCTTTGGCGCAATGCGCATACACGGCCTCATCGCCATCCCACACATAACTGACTGGCACGCCGTAGGCCACCATCTCACCACTTGTGCAATCAACCATCGACAGCACGCCATACTCTCCATGCCGTAGCAACTCGCGAGCCTCGTCTTCTTGAAAGAGGCGATCCTGACGACGGACATCATCATTGTCGTATTTCATGTTCCTGTTTTAGCTATATAAAATCTTTAGAATCAGAGCGTTAGTCTTTTCAGCGTAAAGCCATCGCGATTCAAGCGTAAAGCCATCGCGATTCAAGCGTAAAGCC
>ERZ808240.1863-NODE-1863-length-24694-cov-38.993506_pt1 | contig 24694 bp, 19 predicted proteins | sample MGYA00521084_ERZ808240 | MGnify/ENA primary metagenome ERZ808240 (study PRJEB31516, sample SAMN03275571) | gut metagenome | biome: mammalia-associated habitat; material: feces | host: Papio cynocephalus | place: Kenya | collected 2012-08-06 ... | reverse complement strand
GACAACTCAGTTTGGACTTCAAATTTGATTAACATATATTAAGAGACACTAGTGAGAAAATGAAAAACTTAAGTGTGTTTTTGATGATAAAGATGCTCATTTTCAAAATGATATTAGATGTTATTGTATAACAAAAGAAAATAAGTGAAATGAAGTTGATAATATGTGTTCTTTTTTTTGTCCTGAATAGCAGCAATGTTTGTTTTGGACAAGATTCTATAAGAATAGACACTGTTAAGTCTGTCACTCTCAACGAGGTTGTGGTAAAAGCTAAGAAGCATAATCTGTATTCGGATGTCTATTATATAAATCCAGATATTCGAAAGGGAACTATGTCTGTGTATGACTTGTTGGCGAAATTACCAGGTGTAGATTACAATAAATTGGCTAATGCTATATCTGTTTATTCGGATGCAAAAGTAATAATTGAAGTGAATGGTGTGCCTGCTTCCAAGGACTATCTCCAGGCATTGGCTCCTACGGATGTGGCAAAAATAGAAGTAGTTAGGCTTCCTTCGGCTAGATATAAGATGTTAGGCTATCATTACACAATTCGTATAGCTTTGAAGGATGATTATAAAGGAAATGCTATTGCGTTTAATAATTTTACTATTGTGTCGCCGGAAAATGGCAACAATATTATCGCTAATGAACAACCTAATATGAGATATCTATATTCAAACAAGAATATAGATATCAATGCTGGGTATGGTATGGCGACAATTCATTGGAACTATCCTGTTGCATATTCAAAACAATATGCTGGTGTAGTAACTCAAAAAATATTTGATACTTTTGAGGATGAGCCGAATGAACACAAAGGTAATGTTACTCACAATGTAGCTGCGAATTTAAATTGGAGAATCGATAAGAAACAACAAATAGCACTAAGTGGTAATTATGAATGGAATTCAAATTTTGATGAGCAAAAATATACTGGTACCCAATGGCTATCTTCGGGGAAAGTTGCTCCTATTGATGAGCAAAATGCTGAAAGTTTGAAATCTTCAGACATAAAGTCTTATGTGATTTATAAAAATTCCATGCTTGATAAGTTGAAAGTGTATGCCTCTCTTGGTGTTGAGTATTTGTCTGGTAAACAAAGAAATGCATTCTTGGAAAATGGATTGTTGACATCTTCGCTATATAGTAAGAATAGTAAGCGTTATATTCATGGAGAGTTTGATGCCAAAAGTCAGATGACAGATGCGTTATCCTTTAACTTTGGTTATATAGGCTCTTTTTGTAAGTATGAGGTAAGTGATGCAGAACAACGGTTGAGTCTTTTGGAAAATGCAAATAACCATCAAGTGTTCTATACTTATTTTGATTACAAGATGTCGGAAAGACTTTTAGCTCATTTGGGAACAGGCTTGGGATATGTCTCCCAAACAGGGATGGAAACAAATTGGAAGAAGTGGATACTTTTGCCTCAAGTGTCTGTATCTTTTGTTCCAAATGACAATATGCAACTTTCGTTAGATTATCAAACGACTGTTGCGGCTCCTAAGCTATATCAGTTGTCTACGAATAAGACATCTGTAGATACATGGTTGAAGTCACAGGGCAATCCTAGCCTAAAAGCTTCGACAAGTCATAGCTTTTCTATAATGGGGACGTTTTGGGACAAGCTACAAGTGGGTGGACTATATGAATATGAGCATAATAGTATTGAACAACTATATAATAAGGAAACGGATAATACCTATGTCCAAACCTTTGCTAATGCCAACAAGAAAGGATTTGGTTTATGGGTATCATATAGTTGGGATATCTTGAAAAATCTGACATGGGAAAATACGATAAGTGGACAGATTTTAAAGGTATATCTGGATAGGTTGAATAATAAATGCTCTAATTTGTCATATCTTAGTACTTTGAGTTGGTGGAGTGATAAAATGAGAACAAATTTTTCATTAGAATATAGACATCAGATGATAAAGAATCCGCTACTTGATGGATGGGAGCATTATGGACAGGATTTGTGGCAGGCTGCAGTAAATAAAATGTTTTGGAAAAACCGGGTAAGTGTGTCACTTATGTATATTCCACCATTTCGTTTTGGAATAAGGCGAGAGCAAAAGTCTGTGATTAGCACAGACTTTATGGATATACAAAAAAGACAATCTATGAGAACTTATGACAATACTTTGTTATTGCGTGTTCGCTTTCGTTTGGACAATAGAAAGAAAACTCATCGAAATGAATATAAGGAATTGTTTATGGATGAAAATAAAAAAAGTAAGGGACTTTTATAGTCCAATTTGTAACTTAAATATATTTAGACAATGGAAAAAATTAATCTAACGGATTTGTTGAACGAGGTTCAGCAAGTTAAAATTATGGGTGGTGAACAAAGTAATTCGGAACTTAAGATTTATCTTGGACGCTGCAGAACCTATGGCGATTGCAAAAGTTATTGCCATTTAGAGCAATACTAGTTGTCAGTATTGCTTATGGGCTTGAATAGATAATACTTTGTTTATTAGATGTTTAATTTGCCATCATGTTCCCTGTTCCTTCATGGACATGATGGCTTATTAGTTGGTATTATGTTTTTTACTGTAAGAATGCAAAATGACTCCATGCAATGTGGTATTGCTTGCTTACAAATGGTATGTAAATATTTCGGCAGAGAATACTCTTTGGATTCTCTGTCGAAATATTGTTTCGCCACTACAGAAGGGGTGTCTTTGTTAGGTATCAATGAGGCTGCCAATACTCTAGGCTTGCATACAACATGTGCTAGGGCTACGACAAAGATGCTAAGTGAAGCCCCTTTGCCTTGTATCCTTCATTGGAACCAAAATCACTTTGTGGTCTTGTATAAAGTCAAGAAAGGTAAGAAATTCTATGTTGCTGACCCAGAAAAGGGATTGGTTACTTATGGCTTAGAAGAATTTAAACAGCATTGGATAAGCACAAAATCCAATGATGAGGACAAGGGCATTGCCATGTTCTTGGAAACCACTCTAGCCTTCTATACTTACAAGATGGAGCGTGAAGAGAACATCAAAGAGAAGAGATCTTTCCGTTTTCTCTTTGGGTATGTGAAGAAATACCGCAAATATTTCGGACAAATCATTTTGGGCTTGATAGTCGGAAGCCTCTTGCAAATTGTCCTACCGTTCCTCACTCAGTCCATCGTGGATGTTGGTATTAAGAACCAAGACATCGGCTTTGTCTGGCTTATCCTGTTGGGGCAGTTGATGCTTACCATCAGCCGAACGGCAATTGACTTTACTCGCAGATGGCTGTTGCTACATATATCTTTGCGTATCAATATCTCGTTGGTGAGCGACTACTTCATCAAGCTCTTGAAGCTGCCGATGTCTTTCTTTGACACGAAGCTCATGGGCGACTTGATGCAGAGGATGAACGACCATAGCCGTTTTAACAACTTCCTCACTCAGCAGACACTCAATATCACCTTTGCCATGCTTACCTTTGTAGTATTCTCGGTGGTGCTTTTCTTCTACAATAAGTTGGTGTTTGCCATCTTCTTGTTGGGAAGCGTGCTCTATGGCGGATGGATGACCTTGTTCTTGAAGCGGAGAAAGGTGCTCGACTATGAACTGTTCGAGCAGCAAGCCATCAACAATAACAAGACTTATGAGTTTATCACCTCCATGCAGGAAATCAAGTTGCAGGATTGTGAGCAACGCAGAAGATGGGAATGGGAAGATACCCAGGCTGACCTGTTCGGGGTGCAGATGAAATCGCTTAAACTCCAACAGACACAGGAGGCAGGAAGCATCTTCATCAATGAGGTGAAGAATATCATCATCACGGTAGTGGCTGCAACCGCTGTGATTCATGGACAGATGACACTCGGTATGATGCTTGCCGTGCAATACATCATCGGTCAACTTAACACACCAGTGGACCAACTGATGAACTTCTTCTATTCTCTGCAAGATGTGAAGATTAGCTTGGAGCGTATCAACGAAATTCATCAGATGGATGATGAGAACGGAAAGGAAGGTTTGAAAACTTCAATAGAGAATAAAGACGAGGGCATAGACATCAAGAACATTATGTTCAAATATGACCCACATGCCTTGCACAAGACCATGGATGATGTGAACATCCACATACCACAAGGCAAGGTAACGGCAATTGTTGGTGCATCTGGCAGCGGAAAGATGACGATAGCGCTGTATCGGTACCAAGCGTAGCGGTGTAATCGGTACCATGCTATCACTGCAATCGGTACCGTTTGTATCGCTGCAAACGGTACCAAGATTTCAGTTCTGCTTTTCTGTTTGCAAAGGTAATTTATTTTTTCAATTTTTGGCGCAAAGATTCGCCTTTTAACTCAATTTTACTTGCATTTGCCACCAAACGGTCCATAATTGCATCAGCCAAGGTTGGATCTCCAATATAATCGTACCATTTGGCAATAGGCAGCTGTGAGGCAATGATGACAGACTTTCTCTCATATCTCTCCTCCAAGATTTGGAGCATGGCGAGCCTCGTCTTGTCATCAATGGGTTGCAATCCGAAGTCATCCCATATGAGCAGGTCATATTTCTCCAAGTTGGTTATCATCTTCAGGTATGACCCGTCCAATTTGCTTAGTGCCACTCTCTCCACGAAGCTGTTCATGTTGAGGTAAAGTGTTCTGTATCCCAACATGCAAGCCTGTCTGCCGATGGCACAGGCAAGAAAGGACTTGCCACAGCCACACTTTCCTTGTATCAGCAAGTTCTCGTGTCTTCTGATGAAGGCACAGTCGGCAATGGCAGCCAGGTCATCCTTGGTGAAGTTGCGGTCTGTGCCACAGATGACGTCTTCCATGAGTGCCGTATATCTCAGCTTGCTGATCTTGAGATACATGGCGGTTTTTCGGTCTCTTCTGTCCTGTACCTCGGCGTCAACCATCTTGGAGATGGCTACTTCCAGGGATGGACGGTTCTGCACTGGCAAGTTGACCATGGACTCGAAGGATGATGACATTCCTCTGAGTTTCAATTCATTGAGTTGTATGATAGTTTCTTGTACGTTCATGTCTTACATATTTAAATGTTCATAAATGCTTCTGCTCCTCTGACATAGTCGTTCTGCGGAACGGTTGATACGGGTACTGTGTCCTCCAACTGGTCAAGGTTTTTATCCAGCACATTTCTAATGGTCGTGTATGTCACGGAGGAGCAACCAGCCAGTCGCTTGCAGGCTTTCTCCAGTCGCTCGATGCCATACTTGCGCTTTAACGACAAGACTCCCTGGCAAGATTTGTACGACTGCTCCACATACTTCGTACGGCTGAGGATAGCCTTCATCGCAGCGGTCGTATGGCAACCAACCAACGCAGCCTCTTCAAGGAAGTAGGCGGCATTGTATCCCTGCCCATGCTTGTAAGCCAGATGGTTGTCTGGCATATGTTCGTCAAGGGTGGTGTAGCCGGGGCCTTGCGATCGTTGGTGGATGGCAATGCGTGATTGGCCTGAGTAAACCTCTACCGTGTCGATGTCCCACAGCACGCTTACCTTTTGTCCGACGTACTGGTAAGGCACGCTGTAGCTATGCTTGTCTATCACGACATGGTAGTTTCCCGTGAGTCTCACCTCCTTGCGGTATCTGAAGCGATATGGACTCTGGGGCAACTTTCCTAAAGCAGGTCTCTCTTCCGCCTCAAAGATGTCCGACCTGCTTTTCCCTGTCGTTCTCGACGGCTTGTCGTTGAAGGCATCCATCAACTCATAGAAGCGAGTGTTCATGCTTGCCAGGTCGTAAAACACCTCGTTGCAAATGTGCGCATAGACAGCATTGTAGGTCTTTTGGACAAGCCCCTCGACAGCCCCTTTGTCCCTTGGCGTGCGGACCCTGCAGGTCTGGAGGGATGTGTCGTAGTAGGCCGCCCATTCCACAGCTGCCTCGTTGAACGCAGGCTCGTAGCGGTCGTATTTCTTTACCCATTGCTTCATGTTGTCGCTCTTGGCTATCCGAGTCGTGCCGCCAAAATAGGAGAATGCGTCCGAGATGCCGCCGAAGAAGTTCTCCATCGAGGCATTGTACATCGCCTTGGCAAAGCCCATGCCGCTGTAGGGAAGAACGCAAACCAGAACAACGACCTTGCTAACCTCGCCGGTTCTCTTGTCCGTCAACCACAGGGAATCTCCTGCAAAGTCTATCTGCATCTCCTCTCCGGGGATATAGGTGTTGTGGTAGCTGAGGTTGTGGGAGTACTGGTAGTCACGGATCGCCTTTTTGAACTGGGTGTAACCATATCCCTCAGGATGAACCTTTCGATAAGACTCGTGAAGAGTCTGGATAGTGAGGTAGCGGTTGTTGGCCAAATCAGAGGCATACTCTGGCAGCAGCTTATCCAGCACTTGACGTTGTGTGGAGGGGACTGTTGGTGGTTTGGACAACTGGAGGAACTTTTCCAGTTCCTCGTCACTCATGCGACCAAGCGCACCATAGGACAGACCTTGGGAATCTGCAAGGGTTTTGTACTTGCTGAGTACACCACGTCCCATGTGTAGCTGCTCGCAAATTGAACGCTGCGGAATCTTGGCCGCAAGCATCTGAAATGAACGTTTTAACTTGCTCATGTTTACATTACTATTTGCCATATCTCTACGAATATATGATTTTTCTGCAAAGATAGGCGATTATTATTTTACATGAGCAGAACTTTACATCTTTTTGGTACCGATTCATGCGCTACAGTGGTACCGATTCGAGTGATACGATGGTACCGATTGCAGTGTCATGATGGTACCGTTTCATGCGCTACAGTGGTACCGATTCGAGTGATACGATGGTACCGATTGCAGTGTCATGATGGTACCGTTTCATGCGCTACAGTGGTACCGATTCGCCGATACTGTCAGAAAGACCACCCTTATTCGTTTGATGCTTGGCTATTATCCAGTATTGGAGGGACAAATTAATATCGGCAACACTGATATTAACACGCTCAACAAAAAGTGGTGGCGTAGGCAATGTGGCGTTGTTACGCAAGATGGCGTTATTTTCTCGGAAAGCATAGCAAGAAACATTGCTGTTGATGATGGCGACATAGACAAAGAACGTCTGCTAAAAGCAGCCGAGATAGCTTGCATCAAGGATTACGTGATGGCTTTGCCTCTGAAGTTTAATACCAAGATAGGACGTGATGGTGTGGGACTGAGCCAAGGGCAGAAGCAGCGTATTCTTATAGCAAGAGCTGTCTATAAGAATCCAGACTACATCTTCCTTGACGAGGCAACCAACTCGCTTGATGCCAACAACGAGAGATGCATTGTGGAGAACTTGGATAAGTTCTATAGGGGCAAGACGGTTGTAATAGTTGCACATCGACTAAGCACAGTGAAAAATGCCGACCAAATCGTGGTCATCGACCATGGAAAGGTAGTAGAGGTTGGCGATCATGATTCCCTGACAGCCAAACGAGGGGCATACTATAATCTGGTAAAGAACCAATTGGAATTGGGAAACTAAAATGTTTTTGATATGGAACAGAAAGAAAGAAAATCAGATAATATCGAGTTGAGAAGTGAGAAGGTGAGGAACGTGATAGGCAAGGTTCCTCCTCGCCTCGTCAGCTTGGGAACGGTTGTCATTACGATCATAGTCCTCGCCCTCGCAGTTGCTTTCTACAAGATACCTTATCCTATATCCATAGAAGCTAATGGTGAGGTCATCAATCAAGGAACAGTGCAAGTGCTTGTGCCATACAAGTATTTGTATCTTTTCGATGAGCCAAGGACGGCTCATGTATCTTTCGAGGGCAACGACGATGCTTCTTATAACTGCAACATCATAAGCCATAATGCCAAGCTCATACATAGGGAAGATGGTAACTATTTTATGGCAATAGCCATAGTGAGCGCCCAAGGAAAAAATACCCTTGTATTGCAAAAGTACATGAAAGCCGATGTCAGGATCATCGTCAGCAACAAAACGTTATGGCAGCAGGTATTCGGATAGGCTATATCCGAATACAACTGTTTGTTTTTGGATGCATATTGTGTTGCTAAGCATCAGATTTTACGCAAAAGTTCTAATTTCCATAAAATTCCTCTTGTAAATCATTGGATATTTAGAAAAATATCGTATCTTTGTCCCCGAATTGAGGCGTTCTTTGCATATTGCAAAATACAGAAACGAGCAGAAGTCCGCTCGTTTCCATATTGTTACCTATATTATATAGGCAAACGCCCAACTTCTTGATATTCAATCGAAGTCCAATTTAGAGCGAGTTAGATTTATTAACATAAAGCTCTAAAGCATCCAAAGGGAATAAAAGAGATTCTTATTTTAATATCCTTCTGCTTGTTTTCAAAGATGCCCTTTTTGCATTATGGTCTTCTCTTGGTTACTTTTTCCATTGACATCGTTACCGACTTGGTTCACTTGTACTTGAAGTAGCTTTCGCAATTACTTGAGTTTGCTTTCGCAATTACTTGAGTGAGCATTCGCAAGTACTTGAGTAAGCGTTAGGATGTAGTTGAGGATGCATTGGGATGTACTTGGAAATACGTCGGGATGTACTTGATGCTACGTCGGGACGTGTCTGACACTACGTCGGGACGTATCTGGCACTACGTCGGGACGTATCTGGCACTCCATCAGGACGTATCTGGCAATGCGTCGGGACGTAATTTCGAAAGTTCCTCTTTTTTCGTTAGCGAAAAGCGAAAAGAAAGCTGAAATCACCAAGCATTGAGCAGAAAGAATGCCATTTTGCTCAATGCTTTCTGTCTTTTGTCCCCCAAAATGCTCTAAAAGTCCTCTAAAACCCTTGAAAATCGTTGTTTTTATGGCAATATATGGCAGATAAAGCCCCAAAATAGAGAATTGCCATACATCTAATGAATTTATAATCAGGGAGATAGCTGGTTGATATGGCAATATGGCAATTCTTGAAGTCAAAAAAACTTTTTTTATTCGTTCAAAGAAGGTAATAAAAAAATGCAATGCCCGATATTTTACGGACATTGCACCTTAATTATATATGAGAGATGAATTATTTCACCCAACGTGGGTCACCTGCTGTTCCATACTTATCTTTGTATGCATCGTTGAGGTAGAATTCATTTTTCGAAGGGTTTGTGAATACTTCACTTCCCTTTGCTTTCATGTCTTCACCAATCTTACCATTACTCCATGTACAGTCGCTTGTGTAATAGGTATTGGTGCAAGTTACCTTTTTGGTTGATACAGCCTTCATTGCGATGGCCGAATCCCATCCCAAGAGACATGAGTCGAATACAGGGACTGGATTCTTGCTGTTTAAGTTGATGAAATTCTTGCCACCCTGTCCGCAGTTCCAAAATGTACAACTTGTGAATGCCATCTCGATGCCATTTTGCTGAGAGTTGACGATACAGCCGTCGGCTTCTACATTGGCAATGGTAGCGTTGGTAATCTTGATGCTCTTTACACAGTTGTCGTTTGTAATCTTTGAATTAACGATACCATAGCTACCAATATTGTTGATAACGCAGTTGTAGATGCTGATAGCATCGGTCTGTTTGGTATATTTGTCAAAGCGTACAACTCCACGCGTATTGCTTATTTTACATTTTTCAAATTGGATGGAGCTGATATTTCCTGCTTTGGCATCAGGAGAGATGATGTAATCGGCATCTGTACCCTTGTTCTTCAAGTTCATGTTGGTAAACTTGACAATGCCTTTATCTCCTTCCAACTTGACGACCTTCACGGTCCACTCTGGCTGCTTGTCACCTTCCTTACCCCAGAAGTAGATGTTCTTGATGTTGGAAGGTATCGTGATAGAACCTTCGTCAATCTTGGCACCTTGTGGGAATAGAACAACAACGTCTTGTTGTGTCGCACTTGATAGTACATCAGTGATAGTGGTATTCTCGTTCCATTCAAGTTGCTCGTAGCCTTCTGGCAATTGTTCTGTTGTACGGAACTTGTATTCGCCACGTTTCTTTTCGCCTGCGAAAACTCTTACAGTATAGCTATAGTTTGGCTTCAAACCTTCAATGGTGTATGATTTGTTGCTAGAAAGTTCTGTGCCATTTACATCAACAGAACCTTCTTCTGTTTCCTGACCATCACTTACATGATACCATGCGATACGACTTACGTTGTTGAGGCTTTTATTCTCGTTGAACTCAACCAAGGCTGTTGTTGCCTTAGGTGTCACAAGCGTGATAATCTGCTCTGCTTTCGTAGTGAAGCTCTTGTCGTCCAAGTATACCCATTTAGAGACCTTACCTTCATCGTTTGTGCTTCGTAGACGCAAATAGTAGGTTGTCTCAGCCTCCAAGCCTTCAATGGTAGCAGGTGAAGTGGTTACTGTGGATGTGATGCTGTTGGCAGTTTTGCCAAACTCGACATCGTCGTTGAGCTCTTCTGTGCTGCATTCCACCTGATAGCCTGTTGTGTTTGGAGTCTTGTCGAAAGTTATCTCGGCGGAGTTCTCGTCTGGGCTCACGCTCAAACTTGTGGTATGGAACAGACGGTCGAAAGAACCGTCAACATCCCAGTCGTTTTTGTCGGAGCATGAGCTGAGAGAAAATGCACCCAGGAGCATCAAGGCTCCTGAAAGTGCTATGTTTGTTATTTTATTTAGTTTCATGTTTTTCTAATCTTTTAAGAGGATGTTTAGAAACCATATGAGTTGTGAAGCATATTGCGTGAGTCGGCGATGGTTGAGGTCGCGATTGGCAATAAGTAGCGGTTCTTGACGGTGGTGTTGAGGCCTGCGCTGATATAAGGCAACTTCTTTTCAAGGTTGTCTTTCTTCTTGTTCTCGTTGGCGGCTCCCCACCAAGCTGTGCTCTTGTAGCCGCTGGTGCTTGTAGGTACAGCGTACCAGCAAACGGAACTCATGTCGATGCTGATGTTGCCATCTTTGTCCTTGATTTCCTTGTAGTACAACTTATCTGGATATTCTACCAACTCAGCTTCGTACTTAGCTTTGAACTCGTCTATTTTTGCACTCAAGAGGTTCCAACGTTCCAAGTCGAATTTACGTACACCTTCACCTGTGAACTCCCAAGCATTTTCGTCTACGATAGCCTTGAAGAATCCTTCTTTGTCTGAAGGCAAACTGTTGATATATTCTTGTGCTGCCGACTTGGCGTTGTCATCGAAAGCTCGATTGTGTACCTCTGCCAAAGCTTGGCGAGCAGTCAAGCCTGCGCCGTCTGTTGCATCGTCTGGACCATGGAGCTCGTTCAAGCACTCTGCATAGTTGAGTAGTACCTGAGAGTAGCGCATCTTGATTTCATTGATGCCTGTAGGTACTTTCTCTGTACTAGCACAAGCAGCGTTACGCCATTCCTCTGTCATCTTACGAACATCCCATTTGCCAATATAGAGCTCGAAAGGCTTGTTGCTATCGAACTTCTCCTGGGTCAAGCCGCTGTTGTTGGCAATAGTATAAGGTACACAAGTAATGTCACGACGAGTATCCTTCTTGTCGAATGACCAGAAAAGTGGAGCGGTTGTCTTGATCTTGCCTGATGAGTTGCCCTTAGGACCATACTTGTTGGTGTTGGCAGCAACACGTACACCTACAGTGTATCCACGCTCTCCGCTCTTGTTTAAGCCCATAGGAATCTCGAAGAGGTTCTCCTGATACTGGGTGTCGAGCTGGCGTTGGTTGACAAGATACCATTCGTTGGCAAAGCTTGGGTTCAGCTTATGTACGCCACTATTGATGACAGCATTCAAGTTGCTCAAGGCTATCTTGTAGAACTTGGTGCGGTTGGTCTCTGAAGGGCGCTGGGTAGGGTAGGTAGGGTCGCTGTTCTCAGATGCGGTCTCATATCCATCCTTGGCCTTTTCGCGGATAGCCCAACCTGCACGCTGCATGGCGATTTGAGCACAGAGAGCATGAGCGTAACCCTTGGTTACATGCTCTGTGGTGTAGCCATCGGTGCCAGCCCATGGCAAAATCTCTGCAGCGGTCTGAAGGTCTGTGATGAGGCTTTCTAAAATGTCGTCTCGGTCCGTCTTCCCAATAAATGCGTTGTCGAGTGTTGGGTTGGTTCGGTCTGTCTTGAATGGCACGTCGCCGAAATTCTTAACCAAGTCGTAGTAGCACATGGAACGAATAACCAATGCTTCTGCCTTATATCGTTGCATGTTTGTATAATCAGAACCTTTTCCTTCGGCGTATTTGCCATGGTCTACTCCATAAACGATGTTATTGCAGTTTTCTATAATGCTGTACATCTTGTCCCATGCGTCAGCAATCTTAGACCATCCACCAGCCACAGCATTGTAGTTCATGACGCCACGTTCGCTGGACGTTTGTACAGATGAACTGGCATCTATACCATCGATGAGTTCACAGTCGCTATTGGCTGTTACTGTGAAAGCCATTACTTGGGCGTATGCAGCATCTTCTGTCAGCTGACCGTATACCTTGTTGAGTGCGAGACCTGTATAATAAGGTGAGTCGAACACGTCAGTTCTGTCATGCTCTGATGGTGAGGTCTGGTCGAGGAAATCATTGCATGAAGTTGCTCCGATGATGAGACCGCCCATCAATATTGCTTTGATAATATTATTTTTCATTTTTATAGTCCTCCTTTTCAATTAGAATGAAACGTTTACGCCGAACACGAAGAGGCGACTCTTTGGATAAGCCGCATAGTCGATGCCTGGGCACATAGGATTCTTCTTGCTACTAACATCTGTCTCTGGGTCTGAGCCAGAATAGCTTGTGATGGTAAACAAATTGTAACCAGTTACATAGAAACGCACGTTGCTGAGGTACAGTTTGTTGACCAAGCTCTTAGGCAATGTGTAACCGAGTGTGATATTCTGTACACGGAGGAACGATGCATTCTCTACTGCATAGTCGAGCAGGGACATGGTACCAACAACTGATGGATTCCAAATACTGGCTCCTTGATTCATCTCGTTGAGTCGAGCAATGGCTGCCTCTTGTGTGCCATAAGCTGCAAGTACATCTGCTGAGGCTGGATTGTTAGCAATGTTAAGGCCTGTATTGAGGTCAAGACTTGTGTAGCGACCTACAAAATCATTGTTCAGGTTGTAGCCCTTGCGAGAGCCCCAGTTGAACGAAGATGCAAGCTTAGTACCATTAACAATCTTGTTGCCAAACGAGTAATTGCAGAAGACGGAAGCGTCGAATCCGTGAAATGTGGCATTAATGCCGAAACCACCCTGCCAAGGAGCCACGGTATTGCCGAGACGTTTCTTGACAGCATTTCCGTTTTCATCTGTTTCCAACTTGATGGCACCAGGCTTCAAGCTTCCACCGATGGTCTTGTAGCTGTTGTCTGTGATTCCATCACGCAAAGCCCAAGCTTTTCCGTTCCAAATCAATTCACCATTTGGATTGTTGGTCTCATCGTATGCTGTGTAGAAACCTTTGTACTTGTAACCATACAATTCACCCAAGCGACCACCTTCTACAACCTTGAAGTTCTCGCCATCATTGAATGTAGAACCAGCCCATTTGTAGTTTTGGAACTCAGATGTGGTGTTCAACTTATCAATGTGGTTGCGGTTGTATGAGATGTTTGCATTCACTGTCAATGTGAAGTTCTTTTTCTCGATTGCATTGTAATTGATAGCAAATTCAAAACCCTTGTTGGATGTCTGACCAAAGTTCTGGTACTGGTAGTTGTAACCTGACACAGATGTGATAGGCACCTGCATCAAGAGGTCTTTGGTTGTATTCCAATACAAGTCGAATGTTCCGTTAATTTTGCCGTTGAAGAAACCATAGTCGATACCAAAGTCGCGAGTTACGGTAGTTTCCCATTTCAGGTCTGGATTGTAGAGCTTGCTCATATCGAGGATTGTAGATGGATTCTCCCCGAAGAATGGTGTCTTGTCGGTAGCTGTACCCAACGCATAAGTAGGGTCGATAAGACCGGAGTTGATGCGGTTGTTACCAGCTGTACCATAAGAGAGACGAAGTTTCAAGTTGGAGAGCCAGTTCTGGGTGCTTTGCATGAACTTTTCGTCACTCATTCTCCAAGCAAATGCAGCTGATGGAAAATAGCCCCAACGGTTTCCCTTTGCGAACTTAGAGCTAGCATCAGCACGCAATGTAGCTGTAAAGAGATACTTTTCAGCAATCGTGTAGTTCAGTCGGCCGAAGAAAGAGAACATGTTGTCCTTTCTTGCAATGTTGTTGGAGTTGGCCAATGCAGTACCAGAGTTTTGGTTGGCAAGGGCTTCCTTCAAGCCAAAAGATGTTGGGAAAGCTACGGTTGTGGACGTATAGGTCTCATCCTGTGAACTTGACCATTCCTGACCTAAGAGGAAATTCAACTTATCATCCTTGAAGAGGATATTCTTGTTGTCGTATGTAACAGTGTTTGCATTACGCCAGTTCTTATTGTCTTTACGGTCGATTTCTGTCTGCGGCATACCTGAATAACCGAATTTAGAGTTACGGCTAGCCTTTGTTCCCCATGCTTGGTCGGTCTTTGCGTAAGTCCAACCATAGCCGAACTCTGTGCGGAATGTAACGTGCTTCCAAGGTTTCCAGTTCAAGCCAAGATTGTAGTTCTGGCGGAAGGTGCGTTGCTGCTTGTAAGTATCAAGCATTCGCTCGTAAGGACTGGCCTCATAGCTAGAGCTGGATTCGTCATCTTCTCCAGTCATGGTGATAGGGTCGATAGGACGGAAAATAACAGTGCGAGCTACGATAGAGTTGGCTGCATTGCTTTCGTTAGTATCGGCTCCAGAGCCAAGACCATTCACTTTCTGATAGCTCAAACGAGCGTTGAAGTCAAGTGTTAACCACTCGTTGAGATTTGAGTTCAACTTAGCGTTGATGTTGTCTTTGCTGTAATCAGATCCCATCATGATGCTCTTGTCATTGGTTCGAGCATAGCTTATATTGAATTTGGTGTCTTTAGAACCACCACTAACGCTTACATTGTAAATCTGTTGCAAACCAGTACGGCCGAAGAGGTCGTCCTGATAGTCGTTGCCCTTGACGGATTTCCAAATGTCGAGGTCGTCATAGCTTCCGTAACCCTTGTCGTCGCCCAATTCATACTGATACTTAGCGTATTCGTATGGGTTCATTACAGCAACTTCCTTGATAACTTTTCTGAAACCAAGTGAAGCACCAAAGTTTACTTGTACTTTGCCTTCCTTACCACTCTTGGTGGTTACGATGATGACACCATTGGCACCACGTGCACCGTAAATTGCAGTAGAAGACGCATCTTTCAATACGTCGATAGTTTCAATGTCACTAGGTGCAATATCGCTGATAGAGCTTACTGGAAATCCATCAACGATGTAGAGAGGAGAGTTGTCTTGAGAAAGAGAACCGCCACCACGTACACGAATCTTTACATCTGCATCAGGTGAACCTTCTGTTTGCATCACAGAAACACCTGCCATTTTTCCTTGGATGGCCTGTGCTGCACTCGATACAGGAACATTCGCAATGTCCTTGGCAGACACTGAAGCAACAGAACCCGTGAGGTCCTTCTTTCTTACAGTACCATAACCGATTACAACGACGTCGTTAAGAGTGTGGTCGTCATCCTCAAGTTTGATGTTAATCACTGATTTGCCAGCAACGCTTACTTCCTGTGGTTTCATACCGATGTATGAAATCTTCAGTTTCTTGCTCTTGCCTTTCAAATCTACAGAGAAGTTACCATCAATATCGGTTACCCCCCCATTACCAGCTTGTCCAACCTCCATGACGGAAGCACCGATAATTGGTTCGCCCGTATTGTCAGTAACAGTACCCTTAATGGTCTGCGCCGAGATGCTTGTTACACAGAACATGAGGGCACCTGCCAACGCAATTTTCTTTTGTTTAAAATTACCAGACATACATTTAATTCTAGATAGATTAGTATAAATATAATTATTCGCGTGCAAAAATACAACATTTTATGCACGCGAACAAATATTAGTGTATTTTTTACCACGTAAACGTTTTCAACTTTTCGAATCTTTTCGCATTTGTTTACATTTGTCTCATCATTTCCATTTCAAGGCTTGCCCAGAGGAATGGACCTACGCCCTTGGCGTCGTTGTCGCGGATGGGCTCGCTGATGTAATAGTTGAAGCTGCCGTCTCGCTTGTAGTTGGGCTTCTTCACGTATGGCCCAGGACCGGGACCAAGACCGCTCACCGAACAGCACTTGGTGAGACTGATGGTCTTGTCGGGATTAACCTGAATGAAATTCTTGAGGATTCCTTCGTAGGCCTTGACTCCTGCTTGGCGATAAGATTCGGGCAGGTAGCCCTTTCGCACGCCCTTCAGCAGCACGTAGGAGAACATGCTGGAGGCGGTGCTTTCCAGGTAGTTGCGAGAATCTTTCACGTCCATCACATCATACCATACGCCGGTCTTCTTGTCTTGATACTTCACGATGCTCTTCATCGCCTTGTTCAGCAGGGCGATGACTTCTGCTCGGCGAGCGTAATCCTCGGGCATTGCGTCGAGACACTCGGTCATGGCCATCACGTACCAGCCGAGGGCTCTCGCCCAGGTGTGCTGGCTCTGCCCGTTCTCCTTGTTTGCCCAGAATTGCTGGTGGGTCTCGTCCCAAGCGTGTTTCCACAGCTGGGTCTTCTCGTCGTAGGTGCGTTGGTCGGTCTTGACCATTTGGTCTACTGCGTCGTCGAGAATCTTCTTTGCCTTCTTGGGCTTGAGATTTTGCACGGCATACTGGCAGTAGAAGGGGAGCCCCATGAAGATTCCGTCGAGCCATACTTGGTTGGCGTAGATGGCTTTGTGCCAATATACACCCTCCTTGGTGCGAGGCTGATTTTGCAACTGTTTGAAGAGCGTCTTCAAGGCGAGCTCGTTGCCCTTGCTAGGGAAGAGGTTTTGCATGCGGAGGATAAACTTGGCGGTGCGCACGTTGTCGAGGTTGAATTCCTCATACTTGTAGCCCGTGATGTTTCCCTTTTCGTCTATCATCTTGGCAGGATACTCTTGCAGGTAGCGGATGATGGAGTCGTTGCCTTCCTTATATTTAAGATAGGTGTCGAGCATTCCTTCCATCTCGATGCCCATCACGTAGCTCCAGCGGGGCTTGTTGGGTGAGAAGTCGAGGTTGTAGGGGTGGGGCACTCGCTTCATCTCGCTGTAGGTGAGCCACTCAGAGTAATGCTTGTAGGGGCGGTCGGCCTCGTTGAGCACCAGCGAACCATTGATGAAGAGGTTGTCGAATTTCACGTTTCTCGTCTTGCCGGTGATTTTCACAGGGTCTTTCTGTACGCCGTTGAAGCGACAGTTTTTCACCGAGATGTCGGATACGTTCTCCACGCTGTCTCTGCCGATGATGAGCACTCCGTAGTTGCTCTTCTCGCAGGTTACGCCCTCCATGCTCACGTTGCGCACGGTAGGCTCGAAGCCACGGTAGCAAATCTCTCGTGGCTCATAGTCGAGGTTGATTTTCAGCACGGCTTCCTTGCATTGCCCCACGGTGATGTTGCGCATGTTGATGTTTTGGATGAGGCCGCCTCGGCAGTTGTTGGTCTTGATGCGGAGGATGCGCTCCAGGTTGGGCGAGTCCATGCGGCAGTTTTCTGCATAGACGTTCTCGCAGCCACCCGAAATCTCAGAGCCGATGACTACGCCGCCGTGCCCATCTTGCATCTCGCAGTTGCGGATGATGATGTTGCGGGAAGGTTGGTTCCAGAGGCGGCCGTCGTTGTTGCGTCCGCTCTTGATGGCGATGCAGTCGTCGCCGGTGTGGAAGATGCTGTTCTCGATGAGCACGTTCTCGCAAGCCTCTGGGTCGCATCCGTCTCCGTTAGGTCCTTCGTTCCAGACAGTTACGTTCTTCACCGTGACGTTCTTGCAGAGCAGGGGGTGGATAACCCAGAAAGGGGAGTTGAGGAGCTTGACTCCTTGGATGAGGATGCGCTCGGAGCGCACGAAGTTGATGAGTTGTGGGCGAAGTCCCTGTCCCAGTCCAAACTTGCGCTGGTCGAAGTCCACTCCGTCTTCTGCCTGTTTCAAGAGTCGGGCGCGAGAGCCGAGACATTGTGCCTCCTTGGTCACTCCTTCCTTGTATCCGAATCGTGGGTGTCCGCACATAGGCCACCATGTTTCCATGTTGCCGCCACCGTCGATGGTTCCCTCGCCTAGGATGGCGATGTCTGTTGCCTTGTAGGCGTAGATGCATGGTGAGTAGTTCCAGCAGGCGAGACCTTCCCATGAGGTGCGTACCAGCGGATAGAGTCGGGTGTCGAAAACAAACAGGAGGGTTGCTCCTTTCTTCAGTTCCAGCTCCACATGGCTCTTCATCTCGATGGCTCCTGTCTTCCAGGTGCCTTCGGGGACGATGACTCTACCACCACCTTTCTTCGAAACGAGGGAGATGAGGCGGTTGATGGCTTTCTGATTTTGGGCTGCCGTGTTGGTGGTCTTGGCACCAAACGAAGTAATGACAAACTTGCGAGTGGCGAGCTTGACGTTGGGCAGCAGGATGCTCTTCTCGATGCGCTGATATTCAGCGTCGTCCCATCCGGCAGCAAAGGCGCAGGTAGGGAGGAGTAGAGCAACGAGTAAGGTTTTGATAAAATTCTTCATTGCTTGTATTTGTAGATTAGTTTATGTTTGTTGTCTAGGCTGCAAAGATAAACATTTTATTTGGATTTGATGAGTTTCTCTGTGTTAAAAAAGAAAGATTGGCAGAAAATACGTTAAATTTTTGGTTGTTAGAAAATAAAACACTATCTTTGCAACGTAAATTAACATTCTTAATGCAATAAAAAAGATGAATCTCAATGAACTGACAGACGAGGAGTTGGCCCTGGCTTATGTTGGGGGCAACAACAAGGCCTTCGACTTATTGCTTTCCCGCAATGAGGTGAAGCTCTTTTCTTATATCCTATTTGTAGTTCATGACGAGGACTTGGCCAATGATATTTTCCAGGAGACTTTTGTCAAGGCGATTACTTGGCTTCAGACCGGGCAGTACAACAACCATGGCAAGTTTACTGCATGGCTGATACGCATCGCTCACAACATCATCATAGACGGCTACCGTATCCAGTCTGCTCGACGTTTTGTGGACCAGGGGGACAGAAACGACCTTTCTACCTTGCGCAGCGATGATGTGATGGAAAGTTTTGCCGAGCGAGAGATTGTGAAAGGTCAGGTGCTCAAGGATGTGAAGAAGCTTGTGGATTTCTTGCCTGCCAATCAGCGTGAGGTGGTCTACATGCGTTTCTACCAGCAAATGTCGTTCAAGGAGATTGCCGCTTGCACCAATGTGAGCATCAACACCAGCCTGGGACGTATGCGATATGCGATACTCAACCTTCGCAGGATGGCCAAGGAACACAATATCTATCTGGAAATCGACTAGCCTTTCTTGATTTATTTGGAAATCGGTTAGCCTTTCTTGCCCCGATGGGGGCAGAGAAAGGCGTATCCTGTTTAATCTTCTATTTGTTTCAATTCCTTCAGTGCGTGGATGGTAGAGATAGGGTCTGTGCTCTTGAATACATAGCTACCGCTTACCAGCACGTTCACACCGGCTTTCACCAGTCGTGGGGCTGTCTCGGCCTGCACGCCACCGTCCACCTCGATGAGGGCGTTGCTTCCACTTTCCTTGATAAGCTTGCGCAGGCGACCCACCTTCTTGATGGTGTTCTCGATGAATTTTTGTCCACCGAATCCTGGGTTCACGCTCATGAGCAGCACCATGTCTACGTCGCAGATGATGTCTTCCAAGACGCTTACCGGGGTAGAAGGGTTGAGGGTGACACCCGCCTTCATTCCGGCGGCGTGAATCTGCTGGATGGTGCGATGCAGATGTACGCAAGCCTCGTAGTGCACATTCATCATCATGGCTCCTATCTTAGCGGTGTGCTCGATGTATCTTTCGGGGCGTTCTATCATGAAGTGAACGTCGAGGGGCTTGGTGCAGGCCTTGCTCACGGCCTCGAGCACGGGAAAGCCAAACGAGATGTTGGGCACGAACACGCCGTCCATCACGTCCATGTGCAGCCAGTCGGCCTCACTCTTGTTGATCATATCTATGTCGCTCTGCAAGTTGATGAAGTTGGCAGAGAGTAGGGATGGTGATACGATAGTTTTCATCTTTCTTCAGTTGTTTAGTTAAGATAGCACGCCTTGTATTGTCCGTTGCGCATGATGGTGCGGTAGGAGTAGGCTATCTGCTTGATGAAGTAGATGGTCTTTGCCGATGGTCTCATTTCTTCTTGAGTAAATACATGCTTCATAGGCGCATATCTGAATAGTTATTAATATTGTGACTTTTACTAGTATAACGAGTGTTGGGTGACTTTATTACATCGGCGGTGCACATTTTTTGTTTTTTCTTCTATATATAATAAGGTGTAAGGGGTGTAGAGGGGTGCTGAATGTCGCAGAAAACAACAAATTTCTATTAAAAATGAAAATTTTCTGCCAAAAAGTTTGTGGTTTAAAAGAAAAAGTGTACTTTTGCAATTGAATAATAAAAACTGCTGGGTGCAAGTCTGGCGCAAACAATTAATTTTAAAACAAGAGAACAATATGACAACATTCGTATCTACAGCATGGTGGTGGCGTAACTCAAGATTGAACAAGTCGTGAGTCGATAAGCCGTATGTGGATGTGAACACAATATTGAGAGGCCTGCCGTAACTTACGACAGGCCTCTTTTTCTTTTGTCCCCTTTTCGTGCAAGGGTGAGGAAAACAAGAACAGAAAATAAAAACATAAAAATATAGGAGATTAGAACAATGGAAATGAAAGACATCTTGAACAGAATGTTGAACCACGAGGAGCTTTCTCGTGAGGAAACCAAGAACGTCATCGTGGGAATTACAAAGAGCGAGTTCCCTGAGGAGCAAATCACAGCCTTGCTCACCGGATTGCAGATGAGAGGGGTGACCGTGGATGAGTTGCTGGGTTTCCGTGACGGTATTCTTGCCACCGGTGTGCCAGCCATCCTCGACTGCGACCGCTACATCGACGTGGTGGGAACGGGTGGCGACCGCAAGAACACTTTCAACATCTCTACCACCTCTTGCTTTGTCATTGCTGGCGCGGGCTACAAGGTGGCCAAGCACGGCAACTATGCAGCCACATCCGTGAGCGGCGCTTCCAATGTAATCAAGAACCACGGCGTGCAGTTCACCGACGACCTCGACAAGCTGAACCGCAGCATCAACGAGGCGGGAATCGTTTATCTTCACGCCCAGCTCTTCGCCAAGGCGATGAAGTTTGTGGGTCCTATCCGCAAGGCGCTCCAGTTTCCTACGGTGTTCAATCTGCTGGGCCCTTTGGTCAATCCAAGTCAGCCTAAGTGCCAGTTGCTGGGTGTTGCCAATCTCGACCAGATGCGTCTCTACAACCAGGTTTATCAGAAGATAGGGATAGACTACGGAATCGTGAACAGCATCGATGGCTACGACGAGATTTCGCTCACCAGCGACTTCAAGGTGACGACCAACGACTATGAGAAAATCTTCAAGCCACAAGACCTCGGTTTCGAGCTTGCCAAGCCAGAGGAGGTTCGTGGCGGTGCCACCGAAGAGGAGGCGAAGGACATCTTCGACGCAGTGCTTGAGAATCGTGCCCTGCCTGCACAGAAGAACATCGTGCTCGCCAATGCAGCCTTCGGAATCCAGGTGATGGAGAAGGGAAAGAAGAGCATCGAGGAGTGTGTGGAGATTGCTCGCGAGAGCATCGACTCAGGCAAGGCTCTCGCCACATTCAAGAAGTTCGTGGAACTGAACTCTTAATCTCCCACAGATTTCACTGACAGCACAGATTTGTGCCCTTTTACAGATAACACAGATTTAAGACCTTTCGGTCTATAATAATTCACGTATATAAACGAAGCATGACAGATATATTAGAAGAAATAGTCGCTCACAAGCGAATCGAGATAGACCAGCGCAAGCGCTTCATTTCGCCTCGCCAGATGATTACCCTCACCGAACAGAAGATGAAGGAGGATGACGGGAAGGTGATTGGTGGCAGCATGAGGGAGGCTCTGATGAATTCCTCGACAGGAATCATTGCCGAGTTTAAGCGCAAGTCGCCCAGCAAGGGGTGGATCAAGCAGGAGGGCAAGGCTAGCATCATCCCGCTGAGCTACCAGCAGAACGGGGCTTCGGCGCTGAGCATCCTCACCGACATTGATTATTTCGGCGGCTACGATGAGTACATTCAGGAGGCTCGCCACGTGGGTGTCTCTATACCTATATTATATAAGAACTTCGTGGTGGAGGAGTATCAGTTGCTCCAGGCCCGCTATTGTGGAGCTTCTGCCGTGTTGCTCATCGCAGCTTGCCTCTCCAAGGACGAGTGCAAGAGGCTCTTGCAGATGGCTCACCAGCTGGGGTTGGAGGTGCTCCTGGAGATGCACAACGACCGAGACTTCGAGTATGCGGAGCTGGAGCCTGATTTGTACGGAATAAACAACCGCAACCTCGGAACCTTCGTCACGGATGTGGAGAACAGCTTCCGACTCGCCGAGCAGCTTCCTAAGGACGTTTGCCGAGTGAGCGAGAGCGGTATTTCCAAGCCCGATGTGGTGAAGAGGCTACGCGAGGAGGGCGGATTCAAGGGCTTCCTCATGGGCGAGCAGTTCATGAAACAGGAGGACCCGGGCAAGGCTCTCGGGGAATTTATCGCAAAGCTCTAAGGGAACTAAAACGTCGCCCTGAAAGCCCAGACGCTTCTAGCCTGAAAGCCCAGACGCTTCTAGCCTAGGCTACGTCGCCCTGAAAGGGCAAAAGCTCCTAGCCCAGGGCAACACCCTGGGTAAATGTAAATAGAATTAATGCGCCCTGTAAGGGCAAAAGCATAAAAATAATAAAGAATATATGAAAATCAAGGTTTGCGGAATGCGCGATGTTGACAATGCGTGGCAGGTGGCGCAGCTCGGAGTCGATATGATGGGCTTCATCTTCTATCCTAAGTCGCCTCGATATTTCGGTGATTGCATGGAGAGAGAATTCCCACTGCCTCGTAAAAAAAACGGTGAGTTGGTGGAGCGAGTGGGTGTATTTGTGAACGATACGTTTGAGAACATCAATACAGGTTCATTGTGCTTAGGCTTGGATGGGGTACAGTTTCATGGTAGCGAGAGTCCTGACTATTGTAAGAGATTTCGGGAATATCACGAAAATTCCTTGTATGGACACATCAGGCCTTTCCTCCAAAAGGATGGGGGGTGTTCAGCGGAGCCTTTCAAGCTCATCAAGGCCATCAGCGTTTCCACAGCCCAGGACATTCAGAAATACAAGGACTATGTAGGAGCTGTTGACTGCTTCCTCTTCGATACGAAGTGCAAGGCTTACGGGGGAAGCGGTGAGCAGTTTGATTGGTCGGTCTTGGATGCTTACGACGGCGACCTGCCGTTCTTGTTGAGCGGCGGAATCGGACCGGAAGATGCGGAAAGGGTCAAGGAGTTTCATCATCCAAAGTGCATCGGGATAGACTTGAATTCGAAATTCGAGATTGAGCCGGGGCTGAAGGACGTGGAAAAGCTCGGAAGGTTTATCTCGCAGGTTCGGGAGTAGGAGGGAAATTTAGAATTCCTGCAAATTTTCCAGCAGTTTGGTTGCCACGGGCTGAAAGCCCAAAAGCACCTAGCCCAGGGCAACGCCCTGGGTTAACGGGCGGAAATTAACGCGCCCTGTAAGGGCAAAAGCGTTATATAATTAGCGGAATTCTTATGCTTTTGCCCTTTCAGGGCGCATAGAATGCTGCGTAGGTGCTTCTGCCCTTTCAGGGCGTGTAGATTCAACTATACAGTTTGATTTTTTATGGATAAAATAATAAACAATAAGATGAATAAGATAAATGCATTGTTTGCAAACAGCAAGGATCGCAAGCTTTTGAGCTTGTATTTTTGCGCCGGATGCCCTACGCTTGAGGGCACTGGCGATGTGATTAAGGCGATGGAACGCAAGGGGATAGATATGATTGAGGTGGGAATCCCTTTCAGCGACCCGCTGGCCGACGGCCCTGTGATTCAGAGCGCAGGCACCAAGGCTCTCAAAAACGGAATGACCGTGAAGACGCTCTTCGCCCAGCTCAAGGCCATCAAGGACGAGGTGAACATTCCGCTTGTGTTGATGGGCTATCTGAATCCTATCATGCACTACGGAATCGAGGCTTTCTTCCAGAGTTGTGTGGAGAGCGGCGTGAGCGGAACCATCATCCCAGACCTGCCTTTCGACGACTATCTGAAGGTGGTGAAGCCTATCGCCGACAAGTACGACATCCGTGTCATCATGATGATTACGCCTGAGACTAGCGAGGAGCGCATCAGATTCATCGACGAGCACACCGATGGATTCATCTATATGGTGAGCTCCGCCAGCATCACGGGCGCACAGAGCAACTTCGGTGACGCTAAGTTGGCTTACTTCAACCACATCAATTCGATGAACCTCCGCAACCCTCGCATGATAGGCTTCGGAATCAGCAACAAGCAGACGCTCACCAGTGCGCAAGACAATGCGGCGGGTGCAATCATCGGCAGTAAGTTTGTGACCCTGCTCAATGAGACGGGCGACCCAGACAAGGCGCTCGATGAGCTTTTCGAGGCTCTCAAAAAGTAAGTGAAGAGTGAAGAATTCATTTCTCCATTTGTTCGCAAGGGCGCAAGCCTAATTCAACATTCAACATTCAACATTCAACATTCAACATTTAACATTTAACATTTAACATTGAAAAAAATGTATCAAGTTGACGAAAAAGGATTTTTTGGAAAGTTCGGAGGCGCTTACGTGCCTGAGATTCTATATAAGT
>ERZ808240.1861-NODE-1861-length-24725-cov-40.389826_pt1 | contig 24725 bp, 21 predicted proteins | sample MGYA00521084_ERZ808240 | MGnify/ENA primary metagenome ERZ808240 (study PRJEB31516, sample SAMN03275571) | gut metagenome | biome: mammalia-associated habitat; material: feces | host: Papio cynocephalus | place: Kenya | collected 2012-08-06 ... | reverse complement strand
TGCCGAGGTGAACATACTCATAACCACAAACCTGGTTGTCCTTATCCAAGAACTGTTTTGTGATGTAACCCTCTGTCAACTCAAGGTAACGTGTACCCTTGGCTACTGTACCGTAGAGAGTACCTGTCTGTGAACGAAGGCCCTTGCCCAAGTCCTCAAGGCCAGCACCGATAACGAGACCGCCCTCGGAGAAAGCACTCTGGCTACGACCATAAACGATCTGGAGGAAGAGCTCGCGCATAGCGGTGTTGATAGCATCACATACGAGGTCGGTGTTCAATGCCTCAAGGATAGTCTTGCCTGGGAGAATCTCAGAAGCCATGGCAGCTGAGTGAGTCATACCAGTACAACCGATAGTCTCAACAAGAGCCTCCTGGATAACGCCCTCCTTGATGTTCAAGGAAAGCTTACAAGCACCCTGCTGAGGAGCACACCAACCCACACCGTGAGTATAACCAGAGATGTCCTTGATCTCTTTAGCCTGAATCCATTTTCCCTCTTCAGGAATTGGAGCTGGTCCGTGGTTAGGACCCTTAGCGACAACGCACATGTTGTCTACTTCTTTAGAATAGATCATATTCGCTAATTTTTTGTATTTGTATATAAAATGTTTGAATACATTCAATATAACGTAATGGAATGTTTGACATAAGATACAAAATTCCGACCACAAAAGTACGATTTTTTTATGAAAAGTGGAAAAATATATATTCTTTTTAACTCTTTAAACTCATTTTTTCGGATTTTCTTTGGTTTGTGCTCTTTTTGGTGTATCTTTGCAAACTGAAAATTGCATTTTTTAATGATTATATGACGCAGGTTAAGATAGACGACAGCGTGCTGCGAAAAGCGGCGGAGGCTGGTATGGACGAGTTTGTGCAGGCTTTTGTAGATGCCATCAGGAAGGCTTTGGGCGGAGAACTCAATGCGCGGAACATGGCAGAGCTCAACAGCGACCAGATTACACTCTTGGCGTGGGACATACTGCATCAAGAGATGATGGACGGAGGAATGGTACAGCTCATACACAACGGATATGGAGGTTTCATCTTCAAGAATCCAACAGACAAGGCATTCCGTAACTGGGGGCTCACCGGGCTATACAAGCTTATCAACAAGGCTCACAAGGGTTACAACTTGGCTCACGAAGACATAGAGCGTGATATGAGCGACGAGGAGTTCATGGCGCTCTACGAGAAATACCCTTTCTTTGATGATTTCGACGACGACTTCGTTGAGAACGAGGAGCAGTGGACGGCTCAGGTGGCTTGCTATATCGACGAGCATATTGAACTCTTCGCCACAGTAGAGGAGAAATAGTACCTGCGTGAATAAATTAGGAGAGACGAACAATGAACAAGCAAGAACAAGAGCTTCGCAAGAAGAGTCCGGTGCAGATAAGAAACAAAAAAGCGTCGTTTGAATATTTCTTCGTAGACACCTATACTGCTGGCATCGTGCTTACAGGTACGGAGATCAAATCAATAAGGGGCGGAAAGGCCTCTTTGGTAGATAGTTACTGCGATTTCTATAATGGCGAGTTATGGGTAAAGGGTATGAATATCTCACCTTATTTCTATGGCTCATTTGGCAACCATGAGGCACGCCGCGACCGTAAGTTGTTGCTTACCAAGCGTGAGTTGCGCCGTCTGGAAGAGGATGCCAAGCAGCCTGGTTTCACCATCGTTCCTACACTCATCTTCATCGACGACCATGGACGTGCCAAGGTCGACATCGCTCTGTGCAAGGGCAAGAAGGAGTACGACAAGCGGCAAACCTTGAAGGAGAAGGAGGACAGAAGAGAAATGGACAGGGCGATAAAGCACTTCTAAGATAATGTTTAATTCATGATGTTTAATATTTGATTAGGCATTATAGCTGCAGAAAGACCAACATGAGAAAATCTTTAAGAGAGATTGTCAAGGATAAAATTCTGGTTCTCGACGGTGCCATGGGCACGGAGATACAGAAATACAAGCTTACAGAGGAAGACTTCAGGGGGGATAGGTTTGCCGATGTGCCAGGACAGATGAAGGGCAACAACGATATGCTCAACATCACCCGTCCCGAAGTCATCTCGGACATATACCGAAGGTACATAGAGGCTGGTGCCGATATCATCACGGCCAATACATTCTCGTCGCAACGCATTTCACAAGCCGACTATCACTTGGAGGCTTATGCCCGCGAGATGGCTTTCGAGGGAGCACGGTTGGCAAGGATACAGGCAGACAAGTTCTCTACGCCCGATAAACCACGATTTGTGGCGGGCGATGTGGGACCTACCAACAAGACATGTTCCATGAGTCCCGACGTGAGCAATCCTGCTGCCCGTGACATCACTTACGACCAACTCTTCGACGACTGCTGCGAGCAGATAGAAGGGTTGATAGAAGGTGGGGTGGACGTAATCCTTGTCGAGACGGTTTTCGATACGCTCAACTGCAAGGCGATGATAGATGCCGCTTTCTCCATGATGAAGAAGCATGGCGTGGAGCTGCCCGTGATGGTGAGTCTCACCGTGAGCGACCTTGCAGGAAGAACCCTCAGCGGCCAGACCATAGAGGCTTTCCTTGCCAGTTTGTCGCCTTATCCTATCTTCTCGGTGGGCATGAATTGTGCTTTCGGTGCCCCGCAAATGAAGCCCTTTATAGAGCGCATGGGAAGGATAGCACCTTATTATATTAGTGCGCATCCCAACGCCGGACTGCCCAACGAGATGGGAGCCTACGATGAGACAGCCGAAAGTATGGCGCCGCAGATAGCCGAGTTTATCGATGAGGGACTGGTCAACATCATAGGAGGATGTTGTGGCACAACGCCCGAGTTCATTGCCCGATATGCCAAGATGGCAGAGGGCAAGAGGCCCCATGTCGTGGCGGAGCGCCCTAAGTATATGTGGCTTTCTGGACTCGACCTATTGCAGGTGGACGACCAGGTGCATGCGCCGATGGACAGCTCGCGCTTTGTCAACGTGGGTGAGCGGTGCAATGTGGCAGGAAGCCGAAAGTTCCTGAGGCTTATCAAAGAGAAAAACTACGAGGAAGCCCTCGGCATAGCCCGAAAGCAGGTGGCGGACGGTGCGGCGGTGGTAGATGTCAATATGGACGACGGTCTGCTCGATGCCAAGGATGAGATGGTGAACTTCCTCAATATGATAGCCGCCGAGCCCGAGATTGCTAAAGTTCCCATCATGATCGACTCGTCCAAATGGGATGTCATCACGGCTGGTCTGAAATGTTGCCAGGGCAAGTGCATTGTCAACTCTATATCGCTCAAGGAGGGCGAGGAAGTCTTCGTATCCCATGCCAAGGACGTGATGAGATATGGTGCCGCCGTAGTGGTGATGTGCTTCGACGAGGTGGGGCAGGCTACTACCTTTGAGCGCAGGATAGAGATAGCCGAGAGGGCCTATCATATATTGGTGGACCGGGTGGGGATGAATCCGCTCGACATCATCTTCGACCCCAATGTACTTGCCATAGCGACAGGTATGGAGGAACACGACAACTATGCAGTCGACTTCATACGAGCCACAGAGTGGATAACGACCCATCTGCCTGGAGCCCATGTCAGCGGTGGCGTGAGCAACCTGTCGTTCTCTTTTCGCGGAAACACTTATATCCGCGAGGCTATCCACTCCGTATTCCTGCATTATGCGCAACAGAAAGGCATGGACTTTGGCATCGTCAACGCCAAGGCCCGAATGGACTATCACAAGATTCCACTGGAGCAACTGGGCATCATCGAGGATGTGGTGCTCAACCGTCGCAAGGGAGCTTACGAAGACCTCATCGAACTGGCTGCCGAGATAAAGGAGAAAGCCGACGCAGCCAAAGCTGCCAAGGCGGGAGGTGCGACTGTCGCAATCAAGCCGACAGCACCCGAATGGAGAAAAGACAGCGTGGAGAATCGGCTGAAGTATGCTCTGCGCAAAGGCGTATCAGACTTTTTGCAGGCGGACATCGACGAGGCGTTGGGCAAATATCCTCATGCCGTCAACGTGATAGAAGGTCCGCTGATGGATGGGATGAACGAGGTGGGCAAACTCTTTGGAGAGGGCAAGATGTTCCTGCCGCAGGTGGTGAAGACTGCCCGTACCATGAAGGCTGCCGTGTCTATACTGCAACCACATATCGAGGCCGAGAAGGCGGGCGGATCGTCGAAGGCGGGAAAGGTGGTGTTGGCTACGGTGAAAGGTGATGTGCACGATATCGGAAAGAATATTGTGGCTGTGGTGATGTCGTGCAACAACTATGACATCATCGACTTGGGCGTGATGGTTCCTGCCGAGCAAATCGTCAAGAAGGCCATCGAGGAGAAAGCGGATGCCATCGGACTGAGTGGACTAATTACTCCCTCGCTCGAGGAAATGGTGCATGTGGCTCGGCAGATGCAGAATGCAGGGTTGAGGCTGCCCATAATGGTGGGAGGTGCCACTACCAGCGAGATGCATGTGGCACTGAAGATAGCTCCCGTGTACGATGGTCCCGTGGTGTGGGTGAAGGATGCCAGTCTGAATGCTGGCATCTGTGCCCGGTTGTTTGGTAAGGACGGAGCTGCTTATGAGGCTGAGCTACGACAGCGGTATGAACAGCTCAGGCAGAAGTATCATGAGCAGCAAACTCGATTGGGAAGCCTGGAGGAAGCCCGCAAGAACAAACTCAACCTGTTCTGAAATAACTGAATCGGAAGGATGAGGCTTGACAGTCTACATTGTGCGATGCGGACAATAATGAGAACTACAAGAAACAACAGTTTCGCAACAACAATAACATATCAGAATAGATGATACAGACAATTATTTTCGACTTTGGAGGTGTTATCGCTACACTCGACGGCAATGAAGCCAAGAAACGTTTTCGCGACTTAGGAGTCGTGGATGTGGACAAGGTGCTCGACCCCTATCGCCAACAAGGCTTTTTCGGTGACTTGGAAGAAGGAAAAATAGGCGAGGAAGAATTTCGCAGACGGTTGGGCGTGATGTGTGGTAGGGAACTGTCCTTCGACGAGGTGAAACATTGCTGGCTGGGCTACATGAAGGAGCTTCCCGCTTATAAGTTGGATGCGCTGAAGCGGTTGCGCCGCGAGGGTTATCGCATCGTCATGCTTTCCAACACCAATCCTTATGTCATGGACTGGGCGGAGAGCCCTGAGTTTTCTGGCGATGGTCATTCTGTCGACTATTATTTCGACTCCATGTATCGCAGCTACGAGGTGGGTAGCATGAAGCCCGACGAGACCTTTTTTCGTCATGTTCTCGCGCAGGAGCATATCCTACCTTCCGAGGCACTCTTCATAGATGATGGTCCGCGCAATTGTGCTGCGGCGAGCGAGTTGGGTATGAATACCTATTGCCCTGCCAATGGTGCCGACTGGACGGGTGAGATATACAATTATCTGAGTGCCAGCTTGTGATAAGGACCTTTGGAATGTCAAGAAAGTAAGTTTTTATGGAAAAATGTTGGGCAATTTGAAAAAAGATTGTACTTTTGCATTTGCAAAATAAGAAAATAACAAAAACAAGAAAATGGCAATCAAGAAGAAAAGATGGCATTGCCTGCCAGGTCAGCCACTTACCGATCTCGACAAGCAAGTCATGTATTGGGAGAGCAAGGGAAAGTTGGTTCCTACACGCGAGTTGATCAAGACTCCGGAACAAATAGAAGGCATCCGCAAGAGCGGAGTGGTGAACACGGGTTGTCTCGATGCAGTGGCAGAGGCTATCCATCCTGGCATGAACACTCAGGAGATAGATGATATTTGCATGCAGTACTGCAAAGACCACGATGCCATTCCTGCCTGCCTCAATTATGAGGGGTATCCTAAGAGCGTATGTACCAGTATCAATGAAGTGGTATGTCATGGTATTCCTAAGGAAGAGGATGTTCTTCAGGAAGGAGATATTGTGAATGTAGACATGACTACCATCGTGGACGGTTACTATGCCGATGCCAGCCGTATGTTTATCATTGGCGGAAAGACAACGCCCGAGAAAGAGCAGTTGGTACGCGTGGCAAAGGAGTGTCTTGAAATTGGCATGGAGGTGGCTAAGCCTTATAGTTTTGTGGGCGACATTGGTCATGCTATCGAGAAGCATTGCAAGAAATACGGATATGGCGTGGTTCGCGACCTCTGTGGACATGGCGTGGGATTGCAGTTCCACGAGGAGCCCGAGGTGTTGCATTATGGGCACAAGGGCACAGGCATGCTGTTGGTGCCAGGCATGGTGTTCACCATCGAGCCAATGATCAATATGGGTACATGGAAGGTGTTTATCGATGCCGACGACCCATACGGATGGGAGGTTATTACTGGCGATGAGAAGCCATCGGCCCAGTGGGAGCATACACTTGTCATGACAGACCATGGCGTAGAGGTGTTGACTTATTAATGCTCAACAATATAAAAAATGAAGGATATATATATATTAGGTATAGAGAGCAGTTGCGACGATACCTCGGCCGCTGTGCTCAAGAATGGAGTGCTGTTGAGCAATGTCACAGCTTCGCAGGAGGTGCACAAAGCCTATGGAGGCGTGGTGCCAGAGCTGGCTTCTCGTGCTCATCAGCAGAATGTTGTGCCTGTGGTTGACCAAGCTATAGTGCGTGCGGGCATAAGGAAGGAAAATCTCAGTGCCGTAGCTTTCACGCGCGGTCCGGGCTTGATGGGATCGCTGCTCGTTGGCGTAAGTTTTGCCAAGGGTTTCGCCCGTTCGCTCAATATCCCTCTCATCGATGTCAACCATCTGCAAGGACATGTCATGGCACACTTTATCAAGGAGTCGGACGATGACCAGAGTGCGCCTCCTTTCCCTTTCATCTGTCTTTTGGTGAGTGGAGGAAATTCGCAGATAGTGAAAGTGAATGCCTACAACGACATGCAGGTGTTGGGACAGACTATCGACGATGCGGCAGGCGAGGCTATAGACAAGTGTGCCAAGGTGTTGGACTGGGGCTATCCTGGCGGGCCTGTCGTTGACAAGTATGCACGGCAAGGAAATCCCAAGGCCTTCACTTTTGCCGAGCCTCATATACCGGGAATGGACTACAGTTTCTCTGGTTTCAAGACCAGCTTCCTCTACAGTTTGCGCAAATGGGTGGCTGAAGACCCCGGTTTTGTGGAGAAAAATAAGTTCGATTTGGCGGCCAGCATAGAGTACACAATCGTAGATATCCTGATGAAGAAGTTACGCATGGCAGTGAAGCAGACGGGCATCAAGCATGTGGCTGTGGCAGGAGGAGTTTCTGCCAATAACGGGTTGCGCAATGCTTTCCGTGACCATGCGCAGCGTTTTGGCTGGACCATCTATATCCCTAAGTTCAGCTATACCACCGACAATGCGGCCATGATAGCCTGTGTGGGCACATTCAAGTATCGTGATGGCGAGTTTGCCAGCATCGACCTTCCTGCATACTCTAAGGTGACGTTCAAATAGGAGTAAATACTTAACACTGATATAAATGGAATTTGAAAGCAAAATCTTGAGCAAGAATATATCTGAATTGCTCTATAATAGTGAGAAAACTTTGGGTACGGCAGAGAGTTGCACTGGTGGTAGAATCGCGGAGGCAATTATCTCAGTGCCAGGTGCTTCCAACTACTTCAAGGGCGGAGTCGTATCCTATGTCAACGAGGTGAAGGAGAATATTTTGAAGGTGAGCCACGAGGTGCTGGAAAAGCAAACTGCCGTATGCGAGGAGGTGGCGCGCGAAATGGTCTTGGGAGCTATTGACGTGCTGAAGGTAGACTATGCTATCTCGGCTACGGGGGTGGCGGGTCCTGCTGGTGGTACAGCCGAGATTCCTGTTGGTACCATTTGGATTGGCTATGGCAGCAAAGACGATGTGCGTACCCTCAAGCTTACCGAGGATTTTGGGCGTGACATCAACCTTGCTATTGCCACCAATACAGCTCTTAAGTCTATGCTCTCCTTCCTCAAGGAGCATGTGGAAGAATTGAGGAAAGAAGAGTAGTGAGCTTCGATTACTTCGGGGCTGTTCGCAATTTTGTCAGGTTTGCTCCTTGGCTTTTGCGTTCTTTTCTTGGATGTGGCATAACCCCGTGTCGGTCAATAAAATCTACGGAAAATAACTTGTGCTGAGTCATAAAGTATGAAAAATCCTTAAAAGATTGTTTTCTTTTAGGTATTCTTTTGTATATACAAAAAATATTTGTAATTTTGCACCCTGTTTGGAATAGGTATCAATTAACGAATTAGAAAATTAAAGATAGAAATGTCTAAGATTTGTCAAATTACAGGTAAGAAGGCACAATTAGGTTGTAATGTGTCTCACTCAAAGCACCGTACAAAGAGAAGCTTTGACGTTAACCTTTTCAGCAAGAAATTCTACTATGTAGAGGAAGGTTGCTGGATTAGCCTCAAGATTAGTGCGGCTGGTCTTCGTCTCATTAACAAGGTTGGTCTTGATGCAGCTTTGAATCAGGCTGTGTCCAAGGGCTTCGTAGATTGGAAGGACATTAAAGTTATAGGAGAATAAATATCATGGCAAAGAAAGCAAAAGGTAATAGAGTACAGGTTATCCTCGAGTGCACTGAGCAGAAGAACAGTGGTATGCCAGGTACAAGCCGTTACGTGACTACTAAGAATCGTAAGAACACTCCTGAGCGTCTTGAGTTGATGAAGTACAACCCAATCCTTAAGAAGATGACTCTTCACAAGGAGATTAAGTAAGCTAGCTTACAAGTTTAACAATTTTATCAATTTTAATAGACTATGGCAAAGAAAGCGGTCGCTACCCTCCACGAAGGTAACATGGATGGTCGCGCATACACAAAGGTTATCAAAATGGTTAAGAGCCCAAAGACAGGTGCTTATGTTTTCGATGAGAAGATGGTACCTAACGAGGCTGTTAAAGATTTCTTCAAAGCCTAAGCAAATTAGGAGCTAAAGTAATCAATATACTTTAAAGTGAGGCTGCATTTCGTAAGATTTGCAGCCTTATTCTTTGTATATACAATTATTTTTCCTATCTTTGCACTCAAATATCATGTAAATATGGGTTTATTCGGATTTTTTAGCAGCAAGAATAAGGAAACGCTCGACAAAGGGCTCGAGAAAACCAAGGAGAGTGTGTTTGGTAAGTTGGCGCGCATCGTGGCGGGCAAATCTACTGTCGATGATGATGTCCTCGATGATTTGGAGGAGATTCTCATCACATCCGATGTGGGCGTTGAAACCACGGTAAAGATCATACACCGCATAGAGGAACGTGTTGCTACCGATAGGTATGTGTCTACCTCTGAGCTCGACAGAATCCTGCGTGAGGAGATTGCCAAGTTGTTGGAGGAGAACCACACTGGTGACAATGCCGATTGGAGCCTTCCTGCCGACCATAAGCCTTACGTCATCTTGGTCGTAGGTGTCAATGGTGTTGGCAAAACCACTACTATCGGCAAGTTGGCTTATCAGTTCAAGAAGGCAGGCAAGAAGGTGTATTTAGGTGCTGCCGATACCTTCCGTGCTGCAGCGGTAGAGCAGATTTCTATCTGGGGCGAGCGTGTGGGTGTGCCTGTTGTCAAGCAGCAGATGGGGTCCGACCCAGCTTCTGTGGCTTTCGACACCTTGCAGAGTGCCAAGGCCAATGGGGCGGATGTCGTTATCATCGATACGGCAGGACGTCTTCACAACAAGGTGGGATTGATGAACGAGCTGAAGAAGATCAAGGATGTCATGAAGAAAGTACTTCCTGAGGCTCCTGATGAAGTGTTGCTCGTTCTCGATGGCAGTACTGGCCAGAATGCCTTTGAGCAAGCCAAGCAGTTTTCTGCTGTTACCAATATCACCTCGCTTGCCATCACCAAACTTGATGGTACGGCCAAGGGGGGTGTGGTTATAGGTATTTCCGACCAACTCAAGGTGCCAGTGAAGTATATAGGTTTGGGCGAGGGAATGGAAGACCTGCAGTTGTTCAACAAGATAGAGTTTGTGGACTCTTTGTTTAAGAAAGGAAAGTGAAGAAGAATACGATAGACATCATCACCATGGGCTGTTCCAAAAATTTGGTAGACAGCGAATTGCTGATGAAGCAATTTGAAGCCAACGGTTATCATTGCGTGCACGACTCAAAGCGTCCAGAGGGCGAGATAGCTGTCATCAATACATGTGGTTTTATTGAGGATGCCAAACAGGAGAGTATCGACACCATCCTTGAGTTTGTACAGCGCAAGCAGGAGGGAAGGTTGAGAAAACTGTATGTAATGGGTTGCCTTTCACAGCGTTATCAGAAGGAGTTAGAAAAAGAGATTCCTGAAGTCGACAAGTTTTATGGCAAGTTCAACTACAAGCAGTTGCTTGGCGATTTGGGCAAGGCAGACGTTCCTTCTTGTGATGGTCATCGCCATCTCACCACCCCTCGCCATTATGCCTATGTAAAGATAGCGGAGGGCTGCGACCGCCATTGCGCCTACTGTGCCATCCCCATCATCACGGGCAAACATGTAAGCCGGCCTAAGGAGGAGATACTTCAGGAGATTCGTGCTATGGTGGCGGAGGGTGTCAAGGAGTTCCAAATCATTGCGCAGGAACTTACATATTATGGTATCGACCTCGATGGAAAGCATCACATCACCGACTTGATTAGTGATATGGCTGATATTCCAGGGGTGAAGTGGATTCGTCTTCATTATGCTTATCCCAATCAGTTCCCGATGGACTTGCTCGATGTGATGCGCAAGAAGGAAAATGTATGCCGTTATCTCGACATAGCCCTTCAGCACATCAGCGACCACATGCTTACCCGTATGCGCCGTCACGTAAGCAAGCAGGAGACAATTGAACTTATCAAGCAGTTGCGCAAGCGTGTGCCGGGCATTCATATCCGTACCACACTCATGGTTGGATTCCCTGGCGAAACCGACGAGGACTTTGCCGAGCTAATGGAGTTTGTGCGTTGGGCTCGCTTCGAACGTATGGGGGCTTTCGCTTATTCCGAGGAGGAGGGAACCTATAGCGCCATCCATTATGAGGATGATGTGCCTCAGGAAGTGAAGCAGAAACGACTCGACCAGTTAATGGCTCTTCAGCAGGACATCAGTGCCGAGATAGAGGCAGAGAAGGTAGGACAGGAGATGATGGTCGTCGTTGACCGAAAGGAAGGTAATTACTATATAGCCCGTTCGGAGTTCTGTTCGCCCGAGGTTGACCCAGAAGTGTTGATAAAAGCCGACAAGCGTCTGCGTGTGGGGCAGTTCTACAAGGTGCGTGTCATCTCCAGCGATGAGTTTGACCTCTATGCCGAGTTGATGTGACAGAACGAAACTAAAAAATAACTACGATGAAATACCTGTTATTCTCTGATATTCATGGCTGTTTGCCAGCCTTGGAACGTGCGCTCGACTTTTACGTGGCACAGAAATGTGACATGATGTGCATCTTGGGTGACATCATCAACTATGGACCACGCAACCGCATCCCTGAAGGTATAGACCCCAAGGGTATCGTGGAGCGACTCAATCGGTTGGCAGACAAGATAGTGGCTGTGCGTGGCAACTGTGATGCGGAGGTGGACCAGATGTTGCTTGATTTCCCTATCATGGAGACTTACGCCCTTCTGGTGGATGGCGGCAGGCGATATCTGCTCACCCATGGCCATATTTATAATAAGGAGAACATGCTCAAGGGACCCTATGATGCCATTGTCTATGGACACAGCCATCTTTGGGAACTTTCTCGTACTGTCGATGGAAAAACTATCTGCAATACGGGCAGTATCACCTTTCCCAAGGGAGGAAATCCACCCACAGTCGCCACCATCGAACAAGGCAAGTTTACCATGTACAACCTTGATACCCTCGAAGCGATAGGCTCTATTGACATGTTTGAGGAGTAGAGCCTTTCTATTATTAAAAATAAATACGAAATGATAGAGGAATATCAAATCCGAATTCTGCCCGAGCAGGCAGCTGATGAAGAAGGCATCAAGCGCTACCTTGCCCAAGAGAAAGGGCTGGATGTGAGAACGTTGAACCAGGTGCGAGTGCTCAAGCGAAGCGTCGATGCCCGGCAGCGTACCATCTACGTGAACTTGAAGGTGCGTGCCTACATCAATGAGTTTGCTCAGGACGACCAATACATATATACCGAATATCCTGATGTGAGCTCACGACCTCGTGTGTTGGTGGTGGGAGAGGGGCCTGGCGGCCTTTTTGCCTCACTGCGGCTCATTGAGTTGGGCTATCGTCCTGTGGTGCTCGAGCGAGGAAAGAATGTGCGTGAGCGCAAAAAAGACCTTTCCAATATTACCAAGACACAAAAGGTGAATGCCGAAAGTAATTATTGTTTTGGTGAGGGTGGAGCTGGTGCCTACAGTGATGGAAAGCTTTATACCCGCAGCAAGAAACGAGGCAGCGTGGATAAAATTCTGAGCGTCTTTTGTCAGCATGGAGCCAATACAAACATCTTGGCTGATGCTCATCCGCATATTGGAACCGACAAACTTCCGCGTGTCATAGAAAACATGCGTAATACCATACTTCGCTGTGGTGGCGAGGTGCATTTCCAAACCAAGATGGTCTCCTTCGTCATCGAAGGCAGCAAGGTGATAGGCGTGGAGGCTGTCAACCTGCAGACGGGGGACGAGGAAACTTTTCGTGGTCCTGTTATCTTGGCTACAGGCCATAGTGCGCGTGATGTGTATCGCTATCTTGCGGCTTCCAAGGTTGAGATAGAGGCCAAAGGCATCGCCGTGGGTGTGCGCCTGGAGCATCCGGCACATCTCATCGACCAGATACAGTATCATAGCAAGGATGGACGTGGAAAATATCTTCCTGCAGCGGAATATAGTTTCGTAACCCAGGTAGACGGACGTGGCGTGTACAGCTTTTGCATGTGTCCTGGAGGATTTGTCATACCAGCCGCCACTGGACCTCAGCAACTCGTGGTGAACGGGATGAGCCCAAGCAATCGTGGTACGGCCTGGAGCAATTCGGGCATGGTGGTGGAAACGCATCCCGAAGATGTAGAGTCGTTTGTCAGGGAGCACGAGGCGATTTTGCAGTCGGATTCCACCTCTTTTGCTCTCCATGCAGAAGGAGATGTCCTAAGTTCCAATTCACCTCTCACAATGATGTTCTTCCAACAAATCGTAGAGAAGTTGTGCTGGCAGCAGGGCAATATGAAGCAGACGGCACCAGCCCAGCGTATGGCAGATTTCGTGAACAATCGTCTGAGCTACAACCTACCCAAGAGTAGTTACGCTCCTGGACTTATCAGTAGCCCGCTCCATTTCTGGATGCCCTCCTTTGTGAGCAAGCGTTTGCAGGAAGGTTTCCATACTTTCGGCAAGAATGCGCATGGCTTCCTTACCAACGAGGCCGCACTCATCGCTGTGGAGACCCGTACCTCTTCGCCAGTTCGCATTCTTCGCGACCGTGACACTTTGCAGCATGTGCGCCTGCAGGGACTCTTCCCTTGTGGTGAGGGAGCCGGGTATGCTGGAGGCATTGTGTCGGCGGGAATCGATGGCGAGCGATGTGCCGAAATGTGTGCAGAGTATTTGGAGAAAGTAGAATAAATAATCTTAAAACATTTGCTTGTAACAAAAAAATGTTGTATTTTTGTGAGCAATTAATATGGATGTACTAAGCAAAAATCTAATTTATTAATATACAAAAACAATACTATTATGGTAAGTTCTAACATTCCACAGGTCAAGCTCGGTATTATTGCCGTAAGCCGTGACTGTTTCCCAATCGCGCTCTCTACTCAGCGCCGTGAGAACATCGTAAAAGAGTACAAGGGTGAGATTTTCAACTGTCAGACCACAGTTGAGAACGAACAAGATATGCTCAAGGCTTTGGGCGAAGTAAAGGAGCAGGGCTGCAACGCCTTGGTGGTATTCCTTGGTAACTTCGGTCCAGAGACCCCTGAGACTTTGATTGCAAAGAACTTCGATGGTCCTTGTATGTTTGTTGCAGCAGCCGAGGGCGACGGCGACATGATCAATGGTCGTGGCGACGCTTACTGCGGTATGCTCAACTGCTCTTACAACCTTGGCATGCGCCACCTGAAGGGTTATATCCCAGAGTATCCTGTAGGTACAGCTGAGGAAGTAGCCAAGATGATCAAGGACTTCGTGCCAGTGGCTCGCGTCATCCTCGGTTTGAAGGGCTTGAAGATTATCACCTTCGGTCCACGTCCTCAGGACTTCTTCGCTTGCAACGCTCCTATCAAGGGCTTGTATGAGTTGGGCGTAGAGATTGAGGAGAACTCTGAGCTCGACCTCCTCGTGGCTTACAAGGAGCACGAGAACGACCCACGTATCGATGACGTTTGCGCCGACATGGCGAAGGAGATGGGCGAGGGCTGCTACTATCCAGACCTCAGCCGCCGTATGGCACAGTTTGAGTTGACATTGCTCGACTGGGCTGAGGCTCACAAGGGTTCTCGCCAGTATGTAGCATTCGCCGACAAGTGCTGGCCTGCATTCCCAAGCCAGTTCGGTTTCGAGCCTTGCTATGTAAACAGCCGTTTGGTTAGCCGTGGCATCCCTGTGGCTTGCGAGGTAGATATCTATGGCGCACTCTCTGAGTATATCGGTATGTGTGCATCCGATGACACCGTTACCTTGCTCGACATCAACAACTCTGTGCCTCAGTATATCTACGACGAGGACATCAAGGGCAAGTACGACTATAAATTGACCGATACCTTCATGGGCTTCCACTGTGGTAACACTCCACAGTGCAAGATGTGCTCTAATCGTAAGATCAAGTATCAATTGATTCAGAACCGTTTGTTGGAGAATGGTGGTAAACCAGACTTCACACGTGGTACCTTGGAGGGCGACATCGCAGCGAGCCAGATTACATTCTATCGCCTCCAGTGCGATTCTGAGGGCAACCTCCGTTCTTACATTGCCGAGGGTGAGGTACTCGATGTTCCTACTCGTTCATTCGGTGGTATCGGTATCTTCGCCATCAACGAGATGGGTCGCTTCTATCGTCACGTATTGATTCAGAAGGGCTATCCACACCACGGTGCCGTAGCATTCTCTCATGTAGGCAAGACCTTGTTCGAGGTGTTCAAGTATCTTGGCATCAAGGACATCGCTTACAACCAGCCAGCAAGCTTGCCTTATCCAACTGAGAATCCTTGGAAATAATTTTGGGAGGGCTTAGATAAAAGTTAAGGGCGATTTGCTCATTTCTTAGTCGAGAAATGGCAATCGCCCTTTTTTATTTCTTTTTTGGTTGTCATGCTTCTGATATCAACTGTTGGGTCATGTTGAGTGCAGCCTTGCGACCGTCGCCCATGGCAAGGATGACTGTTGCACCTCCACGCACGATGTCTCCACCGGCATAGATGGCAGGCTGCGAGCTCTGCATCTGATCATTGACAGCTATCGTGTTCTTACGCCCCAGTTCTAATCCTTCGACGCTCTGAGGAACGAGAGGGTTGGGACTTACTCCTACGGCCACAATCACTTGGTCGCATTCCAACTTGATGGTTTCGCCTGTTGCCTCTGGGCGACGGCGACCGCTGGCGTCAGGTTCGCCAAGCTGCATCACATCGAGGGTGACTGACTTCACCGCTCCCTTCTCGTCAGCCTCATATTCCTTGGGGTTGTGAAGTGTGAGGAAAGTGATGCCTTCTTCTTTGGCATGCTTCACCTCTTCCAAGCGCGCTGGCATCTCTGCCTCTGAACGGCGGTAGACCAATGTTACGTTGGCACCTAAGCGCTTGGCTGTGCGGCAGCTGTCCATGGCGGTGTTTCCGCCGCCTACCACAACTACGTTCTTACCCAAGTTGATAGGTGTGTCTGTATGGGGATTGGCCGCATCCATTAGGTTGACACGGGTGAGGTACTCGTTGGACGACATGATGTTGAGAGCATTCTCTCCTGGGATATTCATAAAGTTGGGCAGTCCGGCTCCCGAGCCAACGAAGATGCCCTTGAACCCCTGTTCTTCCAGTTCTTTCACGCTGATGGTTTTGCCCACGATGCAGTCGGTGACAAACTTCACCCCCATATTCTGCAGGTTCTCTATCTCTACGTCTACGATGGCATTGGGCAGGCGGAACTCTGGAATACCATACTTCAGTACACCGCCAATCTCGTGCAGTGCCTCGAATACAGTTACGTTGAATCCTTTTTTTGCCATGTCGCCGGCAAAGCTCAAGCCAGCGGGACCAGAACCCACTACAGCCACCTTGATGCCATTGGCAGGCTCTTTCTCGGGAAGGGATATGTTGCCGCTCTGCCGTTCATAGTCAGCAGCGAATCGTTCCAAGTAACCGATGGCTACGGAAGGCTTGTTCATCTTTAGGTGCACACAACGGCTCTCGCACTGCTTCTCCTGTGGGCATACACGCCCACATACTGCTGGCAGGGCAGAGGTGTTCTTCAGCACTTTGGCGGCAGCCAAGAACTGACCGCGTTCTATGTTCTTGATAAACGAAGGAATGTTGATGCTTACAGGGCAACCCTCCATACAGCTGGGTTTAGGACAGTCGAGGCAACGCTTGGCCTCCGTGAGAGCCATCTCCTTGGTAAGTCCGATGTTCACTTCCTCTGTTCGGGTGGTGGCGCGGTATGATGGGGCGAGTTCGGGCATCTTCACACGGCTTATGGCTGTGCGCTCTTTGGGCTTCATCGAGGTACGTAGTGCCTTGCGCCATTCTGCGTCGCGGTCTGTTAGTTCAGCCATGCTCTCCTTGGCGGGCTCCACGTCCATCGTCACGTCTGTGCTCTCTTTCCTCTGGCGGACTCCTACTGTGGCAAGATGCTCCTCGAAGTGTTCCATCTCCTCTCGCTCCACATCCTTGAAGGTACCCATACGCTTGAACATCTCGTCCCAGTCTACCAAAGAACCGTCAAACTCAGGGCCATCGATGCACACGAACTTGGTCTTTCCTCCGATGGTGAGTCGGCAGGCACCGCACATTCCTGTTCCGTCCACCATGATGGTGTTGAGCGAAACATCTGTGGGGATGCCGTGCCTTTGCGTCAGCAGACAGCAGAATTTCATCATGATGGGCGGACCGATGGCAAATGCCCTGTCGATATGTTCCTGCTGAATGAGTTTCTCCATTCCTACGGTTACCACGCCTTTCTCACCGTAACTTCCGTCGTCGGTCATGATGATGAGTTCGTCGCTCGATGCCCGTACCTCGTCTTCCATGATGACGAGGTCTTTGCTTCGTCCTGCTATCACCGAAAGAACCCGGTTGCCCGCAGCCTTGAGGGCGCGCATGATGGGAAGCATCGGAGCGGCACCCACACCTCCTCCGGCGCAAATCACCGTTCCGAAGTTCTCGATGTGGGTGGGGTTGCCTAACGGCCCCACTACATCGTGTATTTCATCCCCTTCGCTGAGGTAGCAGAGCTTGGTGGAGGAGAGTCCCACTTTTTGCACTACCAGTGTGATGGTGCCTTTCTCCGTGTCGGCATCTGCGATGGTCAGTGGCATTCGCTCGCTATTGGCATCTACACGGATGATGACAAAGTTGCCAGCCCTGCGGCTTTTGGCAATGAGAGGAGCCTCTACGTCGAAACGGTATACTTTTTCGGAATATTGTATTTTTTTGATTATCTTGTTCATGCTTTTTCTTGGGTTTTTAGCTGTTCTTTGGGTGTATCATAAATGTATTAATGTAATTCTTGTTACACAGGGAAGTAGCAACGACTTTTTAAAAAAGCAAAAGGATAACGTTGGCAGCATTTCTGCAACCAATGTTATCCTCGTACTTCATATTGTTTGCCAGTCCAGTAAGTGTACTGGCTTGGGAGTCTTGAAATATGACGAAACTTTTTATTCGAAGTTCTTGTCGTCGAGCATCTCGAATCCGCAGTAGGGCACCAATACCTTAGGTACACGGATACCTTCTGGAGTCTGGTTGTCCTCAAGGATAGAGGCTACGATGCGTGGCAGAGCCAGAGCCGAACCGTTGAGGGTATGGCAAAGCTCAATCTTCTTGTCGTCGGCATGACGGTAACGGCAGTGCAGACGGTTGGCTTGGTAGCTCTCGAAGTTGGAGACGGAAGAAACCTCCAACCAGCGGTGCTGGGCAGCGCTCCATGTCTCGAAGTCGTAGCAGATAGAAGAGGTGAAGCTCATATCACCGCCGCAGAGTCGAAGGATGTGGTAGGGCAACTCCAATTTCTTGAGCAAGCCTTCTACATGGGCGAGCATTTCCTTCAGCGACTCGTAAGAATGTTCAGGCTTGTCGATACGTACAATCTCCACCTTGTCAAATTGGTGCAGACGGTTCAGCCCGCGTACATCCTTGCCGTAGCTGCCAGCTTCGCGGCGGAAACAAGCTGAGTAAGCGCAACGCTTGATAGGCAGGTCTTTCTCGTCGAGAATCACGTCGCGGAATAGGTTGGTGACAGGAACCTCGGCTGTAGGGATGAGGAACAGGTTGTCGAGGTTGGCATGATACATCTGGCCCTCCTTGTCTGGCAACTGACCAGTGCCCAGACCAGAAGCCTCGTTGACTACGTATGGAGGCTGGATTTCCAAGTATCCGCTCTTACGGGCCTCGTCGAGGAAGAATGCCTCCAAGGCGCGCTGGAAGCGAGCCATCTTGCCGATATATACAGGGAAACCGGCACCCGTAATCTTCACGCCTAAGTCGAAGTCTACCAGGTTGTACTTCTTCAGCAAATCCCAGTGGCAGAGTGCGTCTGGGCCGAGGTTAGGCTTCTCGCCGCCTTCCTTTACCACTACGTTGTCTGTCGCATCCTTACCCTCGGGCACCTCGTCGCAGGGGATGTTAGGGATTTCGAGCAACTCGTTGGTCATATCTTGCTGAGCTTTCTCCATGATTTCTTCCAGGGCCTTGCCGTCTGCCTTGAGAGCAGCCACCTGAGCCTTGGCGGATTCAGCCTCTTCTTTTTTGCCTTCCTTCATCAAGGTGCCGATTTGTTTTGCAAACTGATTGGCATGCTGCTTGTTGGTGTCCAGCTTCTGCTGGGCCTCACGGCGAATCTTGTCGTACTCCAATACTTTCTCTACGGCCTCGCGAGCGTTAGGAAAATGCTTTTTCTCAAGGCCTTTGACTACACGTTCAGTCTCTTCGCTGATAAGTTTAAGTGTAAGCATAAGATAATATTTATGAAATGATTTACTATTTGAAGGCAAAGTTACAAAAAATATTTCTTATTCGGCAAGGATTTAGAGGAAAAATCTATTTAGAAAGTTAGAAACATAGTTTATGGCAGAGTCGAAAGGGATCTGGTGCCCAATCTACTTGACAATATTGTCAATAGCCATATCAGGTTCCACCAAGCCTCTTCAACCAAACTTTGGCTTGATTGGAAGCATGATAGAAACTATTTTTATATGGGACAAAAAATATTAAAAAAACATTTAAAAATAGCTGACTTTCAATATTATTCTGTACTTTTGCACAGACAGCATAGACATGTATAATATTCAAAATAGAGACAGTTATGATTAGATTGAATGTATTTTTTGAAGTGAAAGAAGATGTGGACATGGAGCAGCTTAATGCCCTGTGCCAGGAGTTGGTGGAAAAGTCATTGGATGACGAGGGTAACGTATCCTACGACTATTTCGTTAGCGGTACTCGTGACGGAGTGGTGATGATATGTGAGACTTGGCAGAATGCAAAGGTGCTGAAGGCTCATATGGAGTCTGCCCACTTCACCACATTGATACCTCAAATCGAGGCTTTGACCAAGCATGGATTGAAATTGGAGCAATTCCATTTTGAGAAATAATAAGGTTTCCTTTGAAGGCAATATGTGCTATGAAATTTCCCGTAGTCTTGCTCAACTTTACTGGTGTTTATAATTATGAGCCTTTCGCACAGCGTCATGGTATCATACATGTGGATTGCCGGGACATGAAAGGAGTGGATTGCTATTGTGACGAGGAGGGCCTGGGTGAGATTCGTCGCCGTTTGGCACCTTATCCGGTCAAGGCCATCCACTTCATAGATTCCGGTGATTTCCATTATCTCACGGAATATTGGGTGTCAAGGCTTCGGGAACCTTTCACGCTCATCGTTTTTGACCACCATCCTGACATGCAGCAGCCTCAGTGGGCTGGAGTGGTGTCATGCGGAGGGTGGGTGAGCGATGTGCTACGCAAGAATCCCTTTGTTAAGCATATCATTGTGGTGGGTGCATCGGATAAACTCATCTCCCAGATACCGGAAAATTTGAGAGAGAGGGTCATCTTCTACAGCCAGGCTACCATAGATCACCATCAGGCATGGCTCTCCAAGGTGGGAGGGATTATACATGAGCCAGTGTATATCTCCATCGATAAGGATGTGCTCAAGAAACAGGATGCTGTTACAGACTGGAGCCAAGGTGACATGAGCCTGCTCCAGCTACAGGCTGTTCTCAGAATCATCTTTTTTCATGAAAAGGTACTGGGCGTTGATGTTACGGGCGAGTGCTCGGCCACGCTCGATTATTTTGAGGAGCAACACGATGCAGGCGTAAACAACAGAGCGAACGAGGAACTGATGCGAATGATTCTTTCATAGGATTTTACCCACACGTTCATTTCCACTCAATTTCCCATCCGGGCGACAATGAAACGATGGAGTTGCAGTACTCTGCCGTCATTTTCGATCTGTACGCAGAAAGCCTGCTCTCAGACAGAGAACAGGCTTCGTATGTTTGTTTGGAATAGTTTGTTTACTTTTTCTTGTTAAGCGTCTGCTTTTTTAGTCTTCTCAGCGTAAACTTCTGGAGAGAGAACAGAAACAGTACTCTTGTCTCTGCGACCCTTGTGGAAGTATACGATACCGTCTGTCAACGCATACAACGTATCGTCCTTACCCTGGGCTACATTCTCGCCAGGGAAGTGCTTGTTGCCACGCTGGCGAACGATGATGTTGCCTGCGATGATTGACTGACCACCCCAGATCTTGACGCCTAATCTTTGTGAAGCTGATTCACGGCCGTTCTTAGAACTACCAACACCTTTCTTATGTGCCATTTTCTAATTCCTCCTAATTTTAAGCGATTACAGATTTGATTGATACCTCAGTGAACTGTGCACGGTGACCGTTCTTCTTGCGATAGTCCTTGCGGCGTTTCATCTTGAAGACGATAACCTTGTCACCCTTTACGAGTGGGTTCACTACTTCTACTACTACTTTCGCACCCTCTACTGTTGGTGCACCGACAGTTACTGCACCGTCTTTGTCAACGAGCAGCACCTTGTCGAATTCAACAGTTTTGCCAGCTTCCACATCCTTGATGTGGTGTACGAAGAGCTTCTTGCCCTCCTCTGCCTTGAACTGCTGACCGTTAATTTCTACGATTGCGTACATTTTTTATTCTATAAACGGTTTTCCGTGAGGCGTCTGGCTTCGTGCCAGCTCTTCTTCGAGCCCCGACGAACTAAACTTTTCTGTAATTATTGCCCTATTCTAGGCTTTCGAGGTGCAAAATTACATAATATTTATCGAATAACAAATCTATCTGTGCTGAAATATTTCTCTTTTAAAAAGATTTAACGTATAGTAGGCGAAATAGCTACATATAGCCTTGCCTTTCTGAGGCAGGCGGCTGATAAAGACAGGCATCGGTTTTGATGACCTTCAACTGACAAGCGGCGAATGGAAGATCAAGCAAGAACTGTTTTTCCTGGAGCTGCCACATGGTGTGTGTGCTGATCGCCGTAGCGTTGGTTGCCATTTTCCCAAGCTAATGCATTGCTCACCTGCTTTCTGTTTATTTTAATGAATATCAGCAATCATTCAAATTGCAAATTATCACGGTATTAAAGAGGATTTCTTGAAACAATCTCTCGGTGGATTCTGCCACAAGTCCAACAGTTTTATATGATAGCTGTGATGGTCTTCGCAAGGTGAAAATATCTCCGTTCCGTACTACGGAATGTCTGTTCCGAACTACGGAATGTCTGTTCCGAACTTGCGAACGCCCGTTCCGTACTACGGAACGGAGATTTCCGTGACGATTAAGTAGATGATGTAAAAAGGCTGTGGCCATATATAACATATATAATAGGTATGGAAAATGCGGATTTCTTTTATTTTCTTTTGCACTACGATATTTTTTGTGTAATTTTGCAGAATTAACTGATAAAATGAAAAATGAGAAAACGATTCATTCATATATTATGGACATTGTTGGGTACAGGCATCCTTGTCTGCGTCTTGGGATTTGTTGCCATTTGGAATGGCATGATAGGCTATATGCCGGAGATAGAAGACCTGCAGAATCCCATCAACCGATTTGCCACACAGGTGTATTCATCGGACGGCAAGGTGCTCGGAACGTGGAACCTCAACAAGGAGAATCGTATTGTTATTCCGTACAACAAGATGTCGCCACACCTCGTGGAGGCACTCGTAGCTACGGAGGACGAACGCTTCTACGAACACTCGGGCATCGACTTCCGAGCCTTGGGGCGTGCCATCGTCAAGAGGGGTATCTTGGGGCAAGCCAATGCCGGCGGAGGTTCTACCATCACCCAGCAGCTGGCGAAGCAGTTGTATAGCGAGACCGCCAGCAGCACCGTGCAGCGATTCTTCCAGAAACCCATAGAGTGGGTGATAGCAGTCAGGCTGGAGCGCTATTACACCAAGCAAGAAATCATCGCCCTTTATCTCAATTACTTCGACTTCCTGCACAATGCGGTGGGCATCAAGACTGCTGCCAACACATATTTCAACAAAGAACCAAAGGAGCTGACGGTGTGCGAGGCTGCCACCTTGATAGGACTCTGCAAGAACCCATCGCTTTTCAATCCCGTGCGTTATCCCGAGCGTTGCCGGGAGCGAAGAAACGTGGTGCTGCAGCAGATGGTGAAGGCGGGTTATATGAATCATGAGGAGTATGCCAAGTATTCTGCAGAGCCCCTGGTGCTCGACTTCCACCGCTCCGACCATAAGGACGGCACCGCCACTTATCTGCGCGAGTTCCTTCGCCAGTACATGACCGCCAAGCGCCCTGTTCGCTCCGACTATCCCTTGTGGAACAAAGCGCAGTTTGTCATCGACTCAATAGCCTGGGACACAGATCCTCTCTATGGCTGGTGCAACAAGAACTTCAAGAAGGACGGATCGCCCTATAATGTCTATGCCGACGGTCTGAGGGTGTTCACCACGATAGACAGCCGAATGCAGAAATATGCCGAGGAAGCGGTCTACAAGCATGTGGCAGGATATCTGCAGCCAGCTTTCGATCGCGAGAACAAACCCAAGCCCAGCGCTCCTTTCTCCGACAAGTTGACAGCCCAGCAGATACGCTCCATCTTGAACCGTTCCATCGCCCAAAGCGAACGCTACCGCGCCATGAAGGCGGCAGGCTGCTCGCCGGAGGAGATACACGATGCCTTCAGAAGAAAGGTGGAAATGACGGTGTTTACCTATCATGGAGATGTCGACACCCTGATGAGTCCGCTCGACTCCATACGCTATTACAAGGGCTTCTTGCGCTCTGGTTTCCTGAGCATGGATCCCAAGACAGGTGCCGTGAAAGCCTATGTGGGCGGTCTCGACTATACGCACTTCATGTACGACATGGTGAGCTTAGGGCGCCGACAGGTGGGGTCTACCATAAAACCATTCCTTTATAGCTTGGCGATGGAGAACGGGTTTACGCCATGCGACCTGGCTCCCAACCGCCAGCAGACCTATATCGTGGCGGGCAGGCCCTGGACGCCTCGCAACGCCAACCATTCGCGCTATGGGCAGATGGTGCCGCTGAAGTGGGGTCTGGCGCAGAGCAACAACTGGATAAGCGCTTACCTGATGAGCAAGCTGAACCCCTCGCAGTTTGTGCAGCTGTTGCACGATTATGGTATTAACAATCCCGATATTCATGCCTCAATGAGTCTCTGTCTGGGGCCTTGCGAGGTGAGCGTGTCGGAGATGGTGAGCGCCTATACCGTCTTTGCCAACCACGGCATACGGACCTCTCCGCTCTTTGTGAGCCGCATAGAGGACAACGAAGGTAACACGATAGCCACCTTCCAACCCCGGATGAACGAGGTCATTAGTGCCGAAAATGCTATGAAGATGCTCACCATGCTGATGGGTGTGGTCGATAATGGTACGGCGGGTCGTTTGCGCTATCGGTATAATTTCGAGGGAGAGATAGGCGCCAAGACGGGTACCACCAACAACAACAGCGACGGCTGGTTCATAGGCTTCACCCCTCAGCTCGTGACTGGCTGTTGGGTCGGTGGCGAAGACCGTGACATCCACTTCGATTCCATGAACATGGGACAGGGAGCCACGATGGCGCTTCCTATCTGGGCTATCTTCATGAAGAAGATCTATGCCGACGCTTCCCTGGGCATCGACCCTCAGGCGAAGTTCGATATCCCAAAGGGGTATAATCCTTGTGGTAAGAAAGCGGAGGACGACGACTTCGAGGAGAATGGTATCGACGAGGTGTTCGAGTAGAAAAATCATAATTAGGTAAATATTAATTATTTATGAATATACGCAGTCATCCAAATTGCAAAATATCACGGTGTTGAAGAGAAATTTTTGAAACTATCTCTCGATTGATCCTGCCATACGTCAGTTTTAGATGATAGCAAATGTCCAGTCCAACTCCGTCGGGTGTTCCACGACCGTCAGCCGCTTGGCTCACGGTCGTCAGCCAGTCGTTCCACGGTCGTGGGACGGTCAGCTCACGCCCGTGGGACACCCTTCATATTCAAGTTCGACAACCATTAAGGATGCACATCGTTAACCTGCAAGGATGCACATTGTTGACATGTAAGGAAGCACAACTTTG
>ERZ808240.1860-NODE-1860-length-24727-cov-4.339332_pt1 | contig 24727 bp, 18 predicted proteins | sample MGYA00521084_ERZ808240 | MGnify/ENA primary metagenome ERZ808240 (study PRJEB31516, sample SAMN03275571) | gut metagenome | biome: mammalia-associated habitat; material: feces | host: Papio cynocephalus | place: Kenya | collected 2012-08-06 ... | reverse complement strand
GGTGTGTCGCCGTATGGTTGGCGGCGATGTTGTCGCGGCGTTCACGGTCGATGGCGGCAGTGAACTCGCCGGTGGGGTCTGCCGGAAGTTCATTGGCGATATGAACGCCGATGTTGTTCTCGCGCTTCGTGTCGATTATCTTGATGCGCTTGCCGTCAGCGTCCTCGAGGTATCCGGTGTCGCCGACCTGACCGCCCATTTCGGCGTAGAACGGGGTGTCGGAGAGGATAATCTGAAAGAACTCCTTCTTTTTCTGCGCCACCTTGCGGTAGCGGAGTATCCGGGTCTTGCACTCGTATGTATCGTAGCCTACGAAATTCTGTTCGCCCTCTGCCAATGTCACCCAGTCGCCAGTCTGCTGCGAGGAGGCGTTGCGGGCGCGGTCGCGCTGGTTCTTCATTTCTGCGTCGAAGCCGGCAGCGTCGAGTGTCATGCCGTGTTCACGCAGTATAAGTTCGGTCAGGTCGCGTGGGAACCCGTATGTGTCGTATAGGACGAAAGCGTCTTGTCCGCTGATTTGTGTCTTGCCCTCCGACTGTGCTTTCTGCATCAGGGTGTCGAGCATGCCGATGCCCTTGTCGAGAGTGCGGAGGAAAGAGTCCTCCTCCTCCTTTATAACTTTCTTGATGAGGGTTTCCTGTGCTTTCAGCTCGGGATATGCCTCGCCCATCTGTTCAACGAGCGTATCTACGAGCCGGCAGAGGAATGCCTCGCGGCAGCCGAGGAACGTATATGCGTAGCGGACTGCGCGGCGCAGGATGCGTCGGATGACATATCCGGCCTTGGCGTTGGAGGGGAGCTGCGAATCGGCTATCGAGAATGCGATGGTGCGCACATGGTCGGCGATGACGCGCATAGCGACATCCACTTTCTCGTCCATGCCGTACTTCTTGCCCGAAAGTGACGAAATCTTGTCAATCAGCGGCGTGAACACATCGGTGTCGTAGTTTGACTTCTTGCCTTGCAGAGCCATGCACAGACGCTCAAAGCCCATGCCTGTGTCGATGACCTTCAGCGGCAGCGGATGCAGCGAGGAGTCGGCATGACGCTCATACTGCATGAACACGAGATTCCATATCTCGATTACCTGTGGGTTGTCCTTGTTGACGAGTGCCGCGCCGTCCACGGCGGCACGCTCCTCGTCGCTGCGCAGGTCGATGTGGATTTCGCTGCACGGCCCACACGGCCCGGTATCGCCCATTTCCCAGAAATTGTCATGCCGGTTGCCGTTGATGATGTGCGAAGCGGGGAGGTGCTTGCTCCATATCTCTGCTGCCTCGTTGTCGCGACCGAGGTTTTCGGGTGCGTAACCCTCGAAAACGGTAGCGTACAGACGGTTGGGGTCGAGGTGAAGCACGTCTACCAGATATTCCCACGCCCAATCTATTGCCTCTTTCTTGAAATAGTCGCCGAAAGACCAGTTGCCCAGCATCTCGAACATCGTGTGGTGGTATGTGTCGTGTCCTACCTCCTCGAGGTCGTTGTGCTTGCCTGAGACACGCAGGCACTTCTGTGAGTCGCAAACGCGCTTGAACTCCGCAGGGCGGTTGCCGAGTATTATGTCCTTGAACTGGTTCATGCCGGCGTTGGTGAACATCAGTGTAGGGTCGTCCTTTATCACCATCGGAGCTGATGGCACGACATGGTGTCCTTTCTGGCGGAAAAACTCCTTGAAGGACTCGCGTATCTCTTTGGCTGTCTGCATATTGTATTATGTATGAAGATTGCACTCTGTCCCGAATGGACGAGGGTATGCCGTTTCGGGCATACTTGCCGCATCGGGCAGACGGTTATATCAGATTGCAAAATTAGAATTTTTCTCGTAATTTTGCAAGACCATTTGGCTCTGTCCGCCGTGTTTCGACAGACAGTTCCGAGCGGACGCAAACCTCTATGGGCAAGATATATTACAGGTATAATCCGGACACAGACAACTATGAGCGTGTCTATCCATCGCTGCTGACACGCATGGCGGCGTGGGGCCGCATCCTGTTGTTGTCTTGCGCCATAGGCACAGTCTTGTTTCTTGTGGCGTTCTATGGTTTTGCCTCGCCGACAGAGGAGCAGCTCAAGGAGGACAATTCGGCACTGCGCAAGCAGCTGGAAAACCTGGACGGGAGGCTCCAGTATGCGCTGAAGGTGATGGACGACATCCGCAACCGCGACGACAACTTTTATAGGGTAATGATGCAGATAGAGCCTGTCAGCCAGGGGCAGCGGTATGCCGGCCTTGAGAATGACATGCGCTACCGCGATCTCGCCAAACTGCCGGACGGCAAGATGCTCACCGAGCTGGCTCGCAGCATCGATATTCTGGAGCGAGGCCTGTATGCCCAGTCTGTTTCTTTTGACAAGCTGCGGACAGCTCTCGAAACCCAGAGTGAGAAGATTGCGCATATACCGTCGATACTTCCTATAAATGTCGCCGACTATACTATAGCCTCTGGCTATGGCAACCGCATTGACCCGATATACGGTACGCCCAATTTTCACGCCGGGCTTGATTTCCCGGCCAACATCGGCGATGCCGTTTTCGCGACGGCAGAGGGGGAGGTTGTCTATGCCGGCTGGAAAGGAGGCTACGGCAACTGCATAGACATTTCGCACGGCTACAATTACTTGACGCGCTATGGCCATCTCAGCAAGCTGAGCGTGCGCCAGGGACAACATGTGCGGCGCGGCGACAAGATAGGGGAGATCGGCTCCACCGGCAAGTCCACCGGCCCGCATCTGCACTATGAAGTGCGCTACAAGGACGAGCCGCAGAACCCCGTGAACTATTATTTTATGGATTTGTCGCCTGAGCAGTATTCAGAAATGATACGCCAGGCAGAACAGGCGGGCCATGTTATGGACTGACGTATGGAAGCTCTCGACAAGGATTATTACAAGATAAAAGATGTGGCAGAGCTGATAGGCGTGCCGCAGTCCACGCTGCGCTATTGGGAGAAGGAGTTCCCCGAGTGCTCGCCGCGCCGCAGTGCAACCAACATACGCTATTATACACCGGCAGACATAGAGACGCTTCGCATCATACATTTTCTCCTGAAGGTCAGGGGGCTGAAGCTCGATGCAGCCAAGGAGCAGCTGCGTGTGAACCGTCATAATGTTTCGCGCCGCATGGAGGTGATAGACCGCCTCGGACAGGTGCGTGAGGAGCTGGTCAACCTGAGAAAAGCACTTAACATCAGAAAATGAACGATATACACAAGAAATACCTGACAGATATGCGTGTTGTGGATGTCCGGACTAACGGGTCTGGATATTCCGAACTTCTGTTGACTCCTGTCAATGGCCTGTTGCCTGAGATTTTGCCCGGCCAGTTTGTAAACGTGCGTGTCGCGACATCGCAGAGGGCGTATTTGCGTCGCCCCATTTCTGTCAATGACGTGAATGTGGAGGACAATACGCTGCGCCTCCTTGTGAAGGATGCTGGCGAGGCAACGCACATCATCTGCAACAGCCGTATCGGCGATGTGTATGACATCCTGCTGCCGCTGGGCAAGCCCTTCTCCATTGTGCCGGGGGCAAGATACCTGCTCATCGGCGGGGGTGTCGGCACTGCTCCTATGCTCTATCTGGGCAAGAAGCTGAAAGAGGCTGGCATGACCCCGACATTCCTGCTCGGCGCAAGGTCTTCTGCCGAACTGATGCAGCTGGACCGCTTCCGCCGTTACGGCGAGGTCTTCGTATGCACGGAGGACGGCAGCCTCGGCACGAAAGGTTTCGTAACCGCGCATGAAGTGCTGCAATCCGAGTTTGACCGCTGTTGCGTGTGCGGCCCGATGCCGATGATGAGGGCTGTGGCTGCAGCGGCGAAGTCGCGTGGCGTAGAGTGTGAGGTGAGCCTGGAAAACAAGATGGCGTGCGGACTCGGCGCGTGCCTGTGCTGCGTGGAGGACACTGTGCGCGGCAATGAATGTACCTGCACCGCCGGTCCGGTGTTCAACATAAATGATTTGAAATGGCAGATTTAAGCATAGATTTGGGACGCGGGCTAAAACTTCGCAACCCGGTGATGACAGCCTCCGGCACATTCGGTTACGGCGAGGAGTACGAATCGCTTACCGACATCAATTCACTCGGCGGCATCATCGTCAAAGGCACTACGCTCAACCACCGCGAGGGCAATCCCTATCCGCGTATGGCGGAAACGCCGTCCGGGATGCTCAATGCCGTGGGGCTTCAGAACAAGGGCGTGGACTATTTCATAAGCGAGATTTACCCGCGCATACGCCATTATGACACCAACATAATAGTCAATGTGAGCGGAGCTGCTGTGCCTGACTACGTCGAGGTGGCTCGCCGGCTGTTGCCCTCGGAGGACATACCGGCTATCGAGGTCAACATATCCTGTCCCAATGTGAAGCAAGGTGGCATGGCATTCGGCACTACCTGCGAGGGTGCGGCACAGGTGACTGCGGCTGTCCGCGAGGTATGGGACAGGCACTTGATGGTTAAGCTGTCGCCAAACGTGACCGACATAGCGTCCATTGCGAAGGCGGTAGAGGATGCCGGCGCTGACTCGGTGTCGCTGGTGAACACATTCCTGGGCATGGCCGTTGATGTTGAACGCCGCCGCCCGGTATTGAGCACCGTCACCGGCGGCCTGTCGGGACCGTGCATACGCCCGATTGCGGTGCGCATGGTCTGGCAGGTGAGCAATGCTGTCAGCATTCCGGTGGTGGGGCTGGGCGGCATAGCCGGTGGGCACGATGCCATGGAGTTCATACTCGCCGGGGCAAGCGCAGTCGAGATTGGCACAGCCAATTTCGTCGAGCCTGACGTCACGGAGAGGACAGTGCGCTGGATTGATGACTATTGCCGCCGCCATGACATCAGCGCCTTGCGTGAGCTGATAGGCGCAGTGAGCAGATAGTCATAGGTTTGAATTGTAGTAACGGGGATTGCCGGTCACGTTTTCGCCTGCAAATGGCGGCAGCCGGTACTGAGTGCCGCTCGTCGGCAGTTCGATTTCCGCTATTACAAGCCCCTCGTGATGGCCTGCAAACTCGTCCACTTCCCAGGTGAAGCCCTCGTAGGGGACTATGTACCGCGTCTTGGTGATGATATTTCCGCTGCACAGCGCGAGCATCTCACGCGCATCGTCTGCAGGTATCGGGTATTCGTATTCCAGACGTGTGTCGCCGGCTGTCTTCCCCTTGACTGTGATGAAAGCGCTGTCGCCGAATATGCGCACGCGCACCACGCAGCTTTCGGTTCGGGAGAGGTAGCCTTGGCGTATTTCGACTTTGTCTGTCGCCATTTCGCGGTATGAGGCATCGACTACGAGGTATTTGTGTTCGATTTCCAGTGCCATATAATAAACCTTAAATCAACGTGTGGCTATGACAAACGGCATCAGATGATGCGTTAACCATAATAGTGCGTGACAAACCATGTTTGGACACGTACACAGTACAAAGTTAGCAAGTATTGCCAATATGAGCAAGCGCGGACATATAGAACGGATATTGCGAGGGAGGGTATTGTTCCTCCTTGCCCTGCTCGTGTTGCCGCTGCTTGTTTATGCCTTGCCTCAGTCGCGTCATGGAAGGCCGGCGAGCGCTTCGGTTTTCGATTTGTCCGGGTGTATCCGTGATTCCCTTTCACGCAGCCCGATGACATACGTCAACGTGACTCTCGCCAGCGGCAAGGACGCAGTCATCACTGACAAGAAGGGGCGTTTTCGGTTGAAGTCTGTGGAAATGGGCGATACCCTTGTCATATCGTCGCTCGGCTACGAGAAGCGCGTCATTCCGGTCGCGAAGTACATGATCGACAGCCGTGACTACATACTGATGCAGAACAGCGAGACGGAACTCGAGGAGGTGATTGTGACAAACAAGCGTCCGAAATATTCCAAGAAGAACAACCCTGCCGTTGACTTGATGCAGCGCATACGCAAGTCGTATCCTCAGCACAACCCATTCGACCAGCCGTATTACAGCTACAACAAATATGAGAAGACGGTGCTGTCGCTCAACGATTTCCACAAGGAGGATGCCGGGTGGCTGTCGAAGCGGCTCGACCCGATAGACGATTTCATAGACACGGCACACATCACAGGCCGCCCGGTGCTGAACATAAGCGTGCGTGAGAAAAACTCTACACGGCTTCACTCGTGTTCCCCCTCGCGTGACAAGACGCTTGTCCGCGGGTTTCGCAGCGTGGGCATTGACGACCAGCTCAATCAGGAGAATATCCAGATAATGCTCGACGACGTCCTGCGTGAAGTTGACATATTCGGCAACGACATCACATTGATGCAGAACCGTTTTGTCAGTCCGCTGGCGGCTATCGGCGCTGATTATTACAAGTATTTCATGGGCGATACGGTGACTGTCGGGGGGAAGCGCATTGCAGAGCTTATATTTGTGCCGCACAATCCCGAGTCGTTCAGCTTCAACGGCTCGCTGTATGTAGACATCGACAGCCCGGATGCATTTGTGACTATGGTGACGATGCGCATACCCAAGGCATTGAACATCAACTTCGTGCGAAATATTTTTGTTGAGCAGCATTTCGAGCGAGATTCTCTCGGCAACCGGATGAAGACAGCGGAGGATATGTCTGTCGAGTTGCAGCTCATCTCCGGTGTGCAAGGCTTTTATGCCAACAAGCACACGGACTTTTCGGGCTACACTTACGAGCATACGCCGGATTTCGACACATCCGGCCGCGAGGCCGGCGCGACGGTGTACATGGACGGATATGACCGGCGGCCGGCGGAATATTGGCTCTCGGCGCGTCCAGTTGCCATTTCCGGCAAGGAGCAGTCCGTTGACAACCTTTCTGACAGGCTCAACTCAAACCGCTTCCTTTACTGGCTGCGGAAGGGGATAAACGTGCTTGTAACCGGGTACATACCAACGGGCAATCCGAGCAAGTTTGACATCGGTCCGGTCAATACCATGATAAGCGCGAACTCTATAGAAGGGGCGCGTTTCCGCCTCGGCGGCATGACCAAGGCCGCGCTGTCGCCGCACCTGTTCGCACGTGCATACGGCGCATACGGTACTAAGGACCACAAATGGAAATACCACGGCGAGCTGGAGTATTCGTTCCGCCGCTGCAAACAGCACTCCCGCGAGTTCCCTATGCACTCCATACGCCTCGAACACACATACGACCTGAACATGATAGGGCAGCACTACCTGTTCACCAATGCCGACAACGTGTTCCTGTCGCTGAAGCGCAAGGAGAACAACCTTGGCACATACCGCTCACTGTCGCGACTGTCATACATCTATGAACACGCGAGCGGACTGACCATATCGGCAGGTGCTAAAATGTCCCGCGAGTGGGCCACGCCGTGGCTGCCGTTTACTGACGGTGGCGGTATCTCGCACCGCCATTTCAACCAGTCCTCGTTCTTCCTTGACATACAGTACGCTCCCGGAGCGACATTCATACAAACCGCCTCAATGCGGTTGCCTGTCAATATGGACACGTGGATATTCCGCCTGTCGCACGAATACGGGCCGAAAGGGATGCTTGGAGCGGACTTCACTACCAACAAGACTGAGTTCTCGGTTCAGAAACGCTTCTGGTTCTCCGCTTTCGGCTATTGCGACGTGATTGCCAAGGGTGGCAAGATATGGAGCAAGGTGCAATATCCTGCGCTGACGTGGCCCAACGCCAACCTGTCGTACACGGTGCAGCCCGAAAGTTACTCGCTTATGAACCCGATGGAGTTTGCCATGGACACATACGCGGCATGGGACGTGACTTACTGGATGAACGGCATGATATTCAACCGCATACCGCTGCTGAAGGAACTGAAACTGCGCGAGGTGGTCAATTTCAAAGGGTTGTGGGGGCATCTGTCGCACCGCAATGACCCTGCCGCAGACCCCTCTCTGTTCCGCTTCCCCGAAGATTCAAAAGCCCGCGCCATGTCAGGCACTCCCTATATGGAAATCAGTGCCGGGCTTGACAACATATTCTCGATACTTCGTGTGGACTATGTTTGGCGGCTAAGTTATCGAGGCACACCTGGCGCTCCCGATTCAGGTGTCCGCATAGCCCTCCATTTCAGCTTCTGACTTCTGCGGGTGTTACCCTTGGCTTGAGGTAATTCCGAGTGCTGCGAGCATGGTCTGCGCCTTGCGGCATGTCTCCTCCCATTCGGCTTCGGGGTCGCTGAGCGAGGTTATGCCGCCGCCTGTGTAGATGTACGCTTTGCCGTCGGCCAGCTGGGCGCACCGCAGACACACGTTGAAGCGGAACTCGGTTGCACTCTCGATATAGCCGAAGTATCCGCCATAGCATGAGCGGTCGTGTTTCTCGAGGCGTTTGATGAGCGAGATGCTCGCATCCCTTGGATAGCCGCCAAGGGCGGGTGTGGGGGACAGGTCAGCGAGCAGCCGTTGCAGACAGCCTTTGTCCCAATGCGGGGGCAGGTCTGCCGTTATGTGTGTGCAGCGGTGCTCAACGCTTCCGGCGCGGAGTGTCTGAGGCTCGGTTGTGACGGGAGCAAGGCCGTGCTGGCGAAACGTATCGCAAATTGTGTCGGTCACAATCTGTTGCTCCACAATGTTTTTGTCGTCCCATCCCCATTCCTCTGTTGTCCCGGCAGGGCGTGTACCTGCTAGCGACATGGTATGGAGAGTGCCGTTGTGAGCCTCGAGCAGCAACTCAGGGCTTGCGCCTACCCATGCGCCTGTCGCCGGTGTGTCGAAGCTGAATATGCACGCATCAGGGTACAGCCTGTCGAGGTTGCGGAACAGTTCTTCTGCACTCAACTCTGTCTGATGTATTGACACGCGGCTTATAACGGTCTTGCCGCGAGTGTCGTTTTCGCGGTGGTATAAGCCGGCAAGTGCCACGTTGCGCAGGTGTCGCTTGCGCGTGGTCGCTGCTTCGGGCAATGATTTGTGACCCTCAACGTCCATTAGCTGGCTGAACCCCGCAGCGGTATCGCCTGTCGGTATGGTTATGACCTGGTGTTCTCCTGTGTCAAACGGTGAAATGACAAACCCTGGTATTTGAAGTCCATTGCAGATGCCGGCTGATGAGCCGTTCTGTCGTGTGCCGTCGGGCAAGCGCAGCTGCCACTTGCATTTATATGTTTCGGTGCTCACTGTGGTCAGTCAGTTGCTGATGATGATATCTGTCGTCCGTACAGCTCAAATTCCGCAGCGTCAGTCACTTCTACCTCTATGTAATCGCCAGGCTTTGCATCTGTGCGGTCTGCTATCAGCTCCGGGTCAACCTCCGGGCTGTCCCATTGCGTTCGGCATATAGCCGAACCGTCTTCATTGACGGTATCGACAACGACAGTAAGCCGTTTGCCGATCATTTCTTGTTGCAGTTCAAGGGAAATCTCCTGCTGTAGCTGCATCAGCGTGTCGAGGCGTTGCTGTTTGGTTTCCTCTGGAACATCGTCGATGAGGTGCAGGGCGGCGTAAGTGCCTTCCTCCTCGCTGTATGCAAATGCGCCCATGCGTTCAAACCGCACTGTGCGCACGAAATCGAGCAGTTCCTGAAAGTCCTCGTCAGTCTCACCCGGGAAGCCAACCATGAGTGTAGTCCGCAATTTCAGGTCAGGAACTTCGCGGCGCATGCGGTCGATTAGCCGCAAAGTCTCTTTCTTGCTGATGTGTCGGCGCATGGCAGTGAGCATCTTGTCGGAGATATGCTGCAGGGCGATGTCCATGTAGGAGCATACGTTGTCGCGGCGGCGCATCACCTCGAGTACATCGTAGGGGAAGTCAGAGGGATAGGCATAGTGCAGACGTATGCGGCGTACACCCGGTATGTCGGCTATGCGGTCTACGAGCTGGGCAAGGCGGTGTCCTCCGTACAGGTCGATGCCGTATGACGAGAGGTCTTGCGCTATCACGTTCAGCTCTGAAACGCCTGTCTTCACCAGATCTCGCACTTCCTCCTCGATTTCCTCCATGGGACGGGAGGTATGACGCCCGGTGATAAGGGGGATTGCGCAGAATGCGCAGAAGCGGTTGCACCCCTCGGATATTTTCAGATATGCCGTATGCGGCAGGGTGGTAACGGTGCGCTGCCATTCCTTGACTGCCGTTTTCGCGGGGACGACATCCGGCAGCGAGGTGACGAAGGCATTCCAGTCAAATTTGCCGTACCACAGGTCAACCTCGGGTATTGCCTCTTTCAGCTCGTCCATATACCGCTGCGACAGGCATCCCATGACGGCGATTTTGCCTATGTCGCCGCTTTCCTTCATTTGGGCGAGCTGAAGCAGCATATTGACGGACTCCTCCTTGGCATCGCCAATGAACCCGCAGGTGTTGACGACTACATATTCCCCGGCCGGGGTCTCCGGGTCGTGGCTCATCGTGTACCCTTTGGCGGCAAGGCGGCACAGCAGCCTTTCCGAGTCAATCAGGTTTTTGGAGCAGCCCAGGGAGATTATGTCTATCCTGTTGTGAATGAACGGCATTTCGGGTGAAGTGTGGGTCTATTTTTCGATAGCGGACTGGAACAGCGAGCGCACATACTCTGTGGGGCGGAATATCTGCAGGTCGCCAATCTGCTCGCCGATGCCGATATATTTTACGGGTATCTTGAACTGGTCGCAGATGCCGATTATCGCGCCGCCCTTGGCAGTGCCGTCGAGCTTGGTGACAGCCATGCAGTTCACGTCGGTAGCAGCTATGAACTGGCGAGCCTGTTCTATGGCGTTCTGTCCGGTAGAAGCATCGAGCACCAGCAGTATCTCCTGCGGGGCCTCTGGCACGACACGCTGCATCACGCGCTTGATTTTGGACAGCTCGTTCATCAGTCCCGCCTTGTTGTGCAGACGGCCGGCGGTGTCAATGATTACCACGTCTGCGCCGCGAGCCTTTGCCGACTCGAGAGTGTCAAAAGCCACGGCAGCCGGGTCGCTGCCCATCTGCTGTTTAACCACTGGCACACCCACGCGCTCTCCCCAGATGGAGAGCTGCTCAATGGCAGCAGCGCGGTATGTGTCGGCCGCGCCGAGCACCACCTTGTTGCCGGCTTGCTTGTACATGTGCGCCAGCTTGCCTATGGTGGTGGTCTTGCCTACGCCGTTCACGCCGACTACGAGTATGACGTAGGGCGTGCCTTTCGACTTGTCAACGGCAAAATCATTGTCGCGCTCGTCGTCTGCCACGGTGTTTTCGCCGATCATGTCGCATATTTCGGAGCATAGGATGCCTGCCAGTTCCTCGGTGTTGACGTACTTGTCTTTTGCAACACGCTCCTTGAGCCTGTCGATGATTTTGACTGTAGTGTCAACGCCCACATCGCTTGTGACGAACGCCTCTTCGAGATCATCGAGGAAGTCATCGTCAACAGTTTTTTTGCCGACGATGGCGCGGGTGATTTTCTCCCACATCCCTTGCTTGGTCTTTTGCAGACCGGTGTCGAGCTTTTCCTTCTTCTCTCGACTGAACAGTTTCTTCAGAAAACCCATCTGGTAGTAAATTTTGCGCGAAGTTAATCAAAAATACCGTGTCTGTCAACTCACTGATGCTCTTTTGTCTCGATGACAGCTTCTTGCGGAGGTACAGAATCTGGGATTTCGGTGTTGTCGCGTTTCTTCCTGCGGCGCAGGAACGAGAACGGGTTGTCGAAATCCTTGCGGTATATTATGCCTATGCCCTGGGTGGTCAGGGCCGACTTGAGGTAGTAATTCTGGTCGTTGTAATGGCTGTATGCTTTCAGCCGCAGGTTCCCGCTGCGGTTGAGGAGGTACTCGATGTCGAAGTCGCCGACAAATGTGGTGTTGGAAGTAGCCTTGTCGCGGTATCCGAAATTGCCGTTGAGCAGCAGCCTGTTGTTGAGCAGCCGCGAGGAGAGAGCCACGTCAACTTCAGTGTCGGAGAAGTCCCCCTTGTCAGAGCGCAGCGACGGCGAAATGGTAAGTTTGTCGGTGAGCTGTGCGAGCATATTGGAAATCTGTGAAGAGACAGTGGCAGAGGCGACCGATGTCAGTTCGCCTCGGTTGCCGCTTGTCGCCATGTATTCCGGCGTGTAGAAGCGGTTGAGGGCGAGCAGGTAGATGATTTGCCGGCTCATCATGTCCTCGGTGGAGATGATGCTCTTCACCTTGCGGGCCACGTCTTGGGTGAGTGTTGGCAATTCGATGTCAAATGAGATTTCAGGGGCCTCGAGGTCGCCCTTCACTGCCAGCACCGCGTCCACCGGCACATTTGTGCGGTTCAGGTCGCGGTCGGTGGTGAAGCTCTTGTCGAGGTCGGCAAGGTTGGTGTTGACGCGGTAAATGGCGTTTATGTCGAGCATTGCCTTGAACGGGTCGCCGTTAAACGAGATGTTGCTCCCCGGGCGTATGGTGAAGTCCTTTAGGATGAGGTCTTGCAGCGTGAAGTTGTACATGCCGTCGGAGAGCGTGTATTTGCCGTACATTGTCATCTCGTCGCTGTCTGACGAATATCCTATCTGCATAGCGCCAGAGCCGTGGGCGCGTATCTTGTCGCCGCCTACTGGGTCCATGACGAGTATCATTTCGGCTTGCGGCGTGACGGTGGCGCGTATGTCGAGCGCGAATACGGAGGGGCGGCTCTGCTGTTGTTCCTCTTGTTTCTTGCGGAAACGCTTTACGAAGTCCGGCTCGGTGACTGACGCAGCCTTTTCTTCCTCCTCCTTGCGCCTCTTCTCCTCGGCTCTGCGGTCTGAGAAGGTGAGGAAATTATAGTCGGCTGCTGCTTCTGAATCATTCAGGACAAACGTGAACACAGATTTCGGGGCTACTGCCATATCCTCCATTATCCCGACATAGCCGGGGTAGCCGGTTATAGTGCCGCCGCCGTTGCCGTAAATTTTGCCGTACCAGTCGGGATTGATTTTCGCGTCCGTGTTGTAGCACAGCAGGTTGTGTGCATCATCCACGCGGAAGTCAAACGCCGGGTTGTGGAAATAGTCGTGCGTCAGCGTGCCGCTGAACACGCCGGAGTTGCCGTACTGGTCATATATGCGGAACGAGGGCACGCGGATGTGACCCGGGTCGATGATCACCGAGTCCGAGCCGGAGTAATATACATTCGTATAGTCAACCTTCATGGTGAGCGTGTCGGCAAACACCCGCCCGGTCATGTCGATGTACTTGAATGTACCGAACAGTTTCACCTTGCCGGAGGCGCGGCCTGATATTTCGGAGGTGAATGCAGCCATAAACGGCTGGAGGAACTTTATGTTCACCTTGTCGGTGTTCATGTCAAACGACAGCGAGTCTCGTTTCACCCATACACCGCCGTCTATGAGCGCGCTCCGGTGTCCCTCGTCTGTGATGTCCGCTCCGATTGCAACTTTCATCTCCTGCGGGTCCCATCTGCCGGACAATGCTGCATCTCCCAGCCGTCCGCCATTGTATGTCAGATTCTTTACCTTCAGGTCTTCGGTGTGCGCATCCATGGTTTTCAGGTCAAAGAGGGAGCGTGCCACCGCCTTGCCTGTTGCCTGCCCGCCGAAAGTGACGTAGTTGATGTTGAGTGTCTCAAACAGGTAGTCGAGGTCAATGTCGCTCAGGTCAACGGTCAGCGTGTCTTCGGGGTCTTTCGAGGCGTAGCCGTGTATGTTGACAAACTGGTCCTGATGCCATACGCTCACATTCTCGACGGAGAGCCGTCCGCTGTCAAAGCTCACGTTGCCGTCGCCGATGTGCCATACGGCATCTGCTACGTTGAATTTTGACGGGAGGACATGCATGCCGAAGCTGCGACTGTTGTCATTGCCTTTGGTTACTGACAGTTCCATTGCCACGTCGCCGGTGTACTTCTTGGGGCGGTTCAAGTCCCAGTTTACGTTGGCTCGCAGCTTGTCGCCATTGCCGAAGGCTGACAGCCCTACATTGACATCGGTGTCGTTCTTGCCGGGCAGGATTGTGCCTAAGTCGAGCACCGATGTGCGGTTCATCCCGTCAAGGCGTGCTTGCAGGTATGTGCCGCGTATCAGCTTGTTTGTCCCTTGTTGCAGATAGGGTATGTCAACATTGACGGACGCGGTTTCGGTGTCGCCGTCAACAGCCCCGGTAATGCGTATGTCTGTAAGCAGCCGCACCGGCAGGTTTAAATACTCGGTCAGCGTGTTGTCGTTGTTGACAGTAATGTCGAAATCAAGTGTCTGTCCGTTGCCGCTGTAAGGCTTGTCATAGCCGGGCATTAATGACGGGAGTGCGTGGGCTGCAATGGCAGTCATGGTCTGCGGCAGCCTTGCGATATCAAAATTGCCTGTGACAGAGCCGTCTATGAAATCGCTGTGCAGTGTCACGGTTCGTGCCTCGCCAGCCTCAGCCGCGAGGCGTATGTTGCCGATATGCAGCGGATTGCGCCCTTGGCTGTGTATGCTGAAGTCTGACAGGGTCAGGTTGCCTGTCGCGGTGTTCGGGTCAAGTCCGTTGACATGAGCCTCGATGTTGCCGCTGAACGAGTGTGAGGCGAGAGCCTTGGCGGCGGTGAACCGAGAGGGGGAAAGGCAGCCGATTTGCACATTGGCGTCGATGACGGACGCTTTGCCGTCGATTATGGCCTTGCCGTCAACCTGTAGCGCAAGGTCGGTGTCATCTACAGAGACTTTGCCGCTTGTCTGCTTGCCGTCCTTGGTTACATTGGCAAGTATGTTGTTGAAATTCTGACCGTTGAAGAATATGCTGCGCAGGTCAACATCAGCCGAGCCGTTCACGTCGCCGTTGCCGATAGTGACATCTGCATCTGCATTGATTGCGATATTCCCCAGTTTGGGGTTGTCAAGGAGTATCCCGAGGTTGAATCCGGGAGTGGCGGCGTGTCCTGATATGGCGAACAGCCCTTTTCTCGAAAAGTCTGCAATTATGTCAGCTTCAACACCTCCGATGCTCGTGCCGACAGTGGCATCTGCGTCTGCGCGCAGGTTTTGCATTGAGCCGCGCAGCGACACCGTGCAGTCGCCCAGCCGAGTTATCATCGCCCGTGTCCTTTCCGGCATCGACGGTATTAGGGACAATATCCGTGTGATGCCCTCGCGGGTGATTTCTGCGGCAAATTGGTTGACCGTCAGCTGTATGTCGTCGATTGACGAGAAGTCGCTCACACGCGCTTTTGCAAGCAGCGAGATGCTCTTGTCGGCAGTGCGCAGGTCGAGGTGGTCTATGCTGACGCCCTGTGTGTCGCCGTCGGCTTTCAGGTTCAGCGTTATGGGACTGCTGAAATCGGCAAGCGCAGGGAGAAACGCGCTGAAGTCGGAGGGCGTGATGCGCGTATTGTCGAGGGCGATGTTGTGGTGCGTGCGTTTTAACGCCGGGACAATGTCGCTATAGCCATTGTGTGACAGGTGTATTTCGCCCGGGTCAATGCATGTGCCGGGCAGCTGTATGGTCAGCCCCACGACATCGAGTTTGTTGGGTGTGATGTGGGCGAGGCAGGCTATCTTGTCTATCGTCAACCCAGACTTTTCGCGCAGGGCGAGCCGGCGCAAGTCTATCGAGAAGTCGTCGTTTTTGAGCCGTGGCAGTGTCACGTCCATGCGCAGGTTCTCGATTTTCAGGTGGTTGAAGTCAATGCGCCCGTCTGCGAGATGCGGTTGCCACAGACGGTCAACGGTTATGTCGGCGCGGCGTATGACCACGTTGCGCAGCTTGATGTCAAACTGTGTCGGCGGCTTGTTCGGGTCTTTGGGCTTGAAAGCGTCGATGATGAACTGTATGTTCCACGGTCCGTTTTCCTCCTTCTGCGAGAGTGCGCCGTCGAGGCCGATGATTTCCGCGTAGTTGAAGCAAATCCTGTGGTCAAAGATGAGTTTGCCCAAATCGATTCCCGCGCCAAGCCGTTTCACGAAAAGGCATTTCCCTCCGTCGGGCGCCGGGACGTTCACGTCAGTCAGCCGGACTTCGCCCCCGGGGGAGAGGTATACAGAGCCGATGCAGACTTCTGTCCCGAGCAGTTTCGACAACTCGCTTTGAGCGACTTCACGTATCTGATTCTGAACCGGAGGCAACGAAATCGCCACATACAAAAGTACATACAGCCCCACCAGTGTCAGTATGGTGGCGAAAAGTATGCTGCGTATGACGCGGTACAGTTTGTTCAGACTTTTCATATAAGCGTATATCGTGCAAAGTTACAAATTTCCGCGCACCTCCGCAAACGGTTTTTTATTGCAGATATGCGTGTTTGTCAGATGTATATTGGAATATTTTTACTACTTTTGTGGCTGGTTTTCGGGGGATTTTCTCCTCCGGCGGTTATATACAATGAAATTGTCTCTTACAAACACGATAACGGCTCTTGCGGTGCTATTCATCGCAGTGCTTGCCGCGCCTGTGTCCGCATTTGCCGACACAGGCGGCTCCGGCCGGGGAGAGGGTTTGAATGTGGTCTTGCTCGGCGACTCCAACACGTGGATAGGCGGTGACGACTGCTCGAAGCCGAAGGGCTGGCCCAAATGGTTTGCCGAAAAGTTCAGGCCAGCGTCGTGCCGCAGCTATGCCCGCAGTGGCGCGACATGGACCAACACCGCGTCTACACTTCTTGACATCACGGATTATTCAGAAGTTCTCGGTGACAACAACGTGATTTACAATCAGGTAATGCGTCTTGTAGATGCTGTAGACAGCGGCTCTCAGGTTGTGCCTGACATAATAATACTGTATGCCGGCACCAATGATGCGTGGTTTCAGAGTCGCCGTCCCGGCGTGTTTTCCGAAATGCCGCAGGACGCATTTGCCGATACGTCAGGGTTCATTACAAGCCGCAAGCCGTCAGAAGTCCTTTCGCTTGCTGCCTCTGTGCGGTATGACTGCGAGCTGCTGATGCAGCGGTTTCCTGAGGCGCAGATTGTGCTGGTGACGCCGGCGCAAGCCACTGTCTGCGGATATGACGAGATACGCAAGGTCTCGGACATCATAGCCGAGTGCGGATGCCGTATGTCACTGCCTGTTATCTCGCTTGACAAGTGCGGCGGCACATACCGGGCTGCTGAGAATGTGAAGCGCACAAACACCTACGACGGCGCACACACCTCCGAGCAAGGCGCGCGCCGCCATGGATATTTCATAGCTTCCCAACTGACAGCGGTACTCCAATACTGATATAATTATTCATCACATACATACTGGTTTACAATGGTATTTTCTGATTTGTTTTTCCTGTTCGTGTTTATCCCGGCATTCGTGGCATGCTATCTCATAGCCGGCGGTATCGACAGGCTTTGCCGCCGCAAGGCGAGCGGCGGGGACGGCGAAGTGTACTACGATGATGTATGCAAGCATCGCCGTTCCAGTCATTTGGCCAAGAACATTGTGCTGATAGCCTTTTCGCTCATCTTTTACGCTTGGGGCGAGCCTGTCTATGTCTTCCTGATGCTCGCCAGCGTGTTGCTCAACTACTGCGTGGGTCGCGGCATCGGGCATTGTGACGGCAAGGGACGGCGCCTGTGGCTTGTCCTCGGCGTGGTGGCCAACCTCTCGGTACTCGGAACGTTCAAGTACCTGAATTTCTTTTCTCAGATATTGCGTGACATGGGGCTGGATGTCGCCGACCCCCACATTGCCCTCCCGATAGGCATCAGCTTCTATATATTCCAGTCAATATCCTATCTTGTGGACGTGTACAGGCGCGAGTCCCCTGTACAGAAGAGCTTCTTCGGGCTGCTGCTGTATATATCCATGTTCCCGCAGCTTATTGCCGGCCCGATAGTGCGTTACAATACTGTGGCAGACGAGATTGACAACCGCCGCGTAAGTGCAGCGGACATTGCAGACGGCGTTTTCCGCTTCATGATTGGCCTTGGCAAGAAGGTCATACTTGCCAACCAACTCGGCGAGGTGGCAACGCAGCTTATCGGCGGCGATATGCAGCAGACCACAGTTGCCGGTGCGTGGATAGGCATAGGCGCGTTCATGCTGCAGATTTACTTCGACTTCTCCGGATATTCCGACATGGCCATAGGCATCGGGCGTTGTCTCGGCTTCCATTTCTGCGAAAACTTTGACCACCCGTATTGCTCTCGCACTATCACCGAGTTCTGGAGGCGTTGGCATATTTCGCTGGGAAGTTTTTTCCGCGACTATGTCTACATCCCGCTCGGCGGCAACCGCCGTCATCAGCTGGTCAACATCATGGTCGTGTGGATGCTCACCGGCATGTGGCACGGCGCAAGCTGGAACTTCATACTCTGGGGTCTGTATTTCGGCGTGATACTGCTGATTGAGAAGCATACGATACTTCGGATACAGAAGCACATACCCTCGTCGCTGTTGATAGTCTACAGCCTTGCCGTGGTGCTTGTGGGGTGGGGGATATTCTACTTTGACGACTTCGGGCGGCTGTCATATTTCTTCACTCTCGCTTTTGGCGGCTCGTCTGCCGAGGTCTATACGTTTGCCGACGGAGTTGTCCTGCTCGACAGGTTCTGGCTGCTTGTGGCGGCTGTATTGTTATGCATGCCTGTCCGTCAGATGCTTTCCCGCCTGTCCGACAAGCTGCTTGGTGAGCGGACCGCTGCCGGGCAGACGGTTGCGCTCGTTGCACGGATGGCCACTTCGTGTGTGATACTGCTTGTCAGCGTTGCCCTGCTAGTGGGTGCGACCAACAATGCCTTTCTGTACACTCGCTTTTAATCCAGACTCAAATGAAATACAACAGCATATATATCAGCTTCATGGCATTGGTGTTTGCCGGGTTCACGGTCCTCTTCACGTCGTTTCCGCGCAGCACTGTCTCCGAGCTTGAACGCCGTGAACTTGCCTCATTCCCCGAATACACGCCCGAGCGGCTTGCTTCCGGAGAGTTTACCAAGGGCATTTCAACGTGGTTCAGCGACAGCGAGCCGTATCGCGATGTGTTCATGACCGCAAGCATGGAAATCAAGGGACTGGAGGGTTTGCACATCTCGGGCGAGAACCAAATCACGATACACGCGGATGCCGGCGGTGCAGATGCTGCTCCGCAAGAGCCGGTGGACGACGGACATATCGACCAGTTCAAAGTTACTGATGGTGCAGATGAAAAAGCCAAGATTGCATCACGTGGCATCATCGTTGTCGGGTCCGCGCCAAATGCCCGCGCATTGATGATATACGGCGGCGGTGCCAAGAGCGGTGTGCAATATGCCGAGGCTGCCAACAAGTACAAGGAAACTTTTGGCGACGCGGTCAACGTGTACTGTATGGTGATACCCAACTCTACGGAGTATTATCTTCCAGACCAGGTGAAGGACAAGTCAAACTCGATGCTTGCCACTGTGGTCAATGTGCATGAGCATCTTGCCGCTGGCGTGAAGCCTGTGGATGTATATACCATTCTGGGCAAGCACGCCAACGAGCCTATATTTTTGCGCACCGACCACCATTGGGCTCCGCTCGGCGCATATTACGCCGCGCAGAAGTTTGCCGAGGTGGCGAAAGTGCCGTTCCGCGACTTGTCGCACTATGACAAGCATGTCATACACGACTATGTCGGCACTATGTACGCCTATTCCAAGGACATTGCCATCAAAAAGTCTCCAGAGGATTTTGTCTATTACACGCCCAAAGGCATCGGGTACACCACCACATACATAGACTACAAGGTTGACAAGCATTTCAATGTCACCCATGAAGGGAAGCCTGTGCAGGGAGAGTTCTTCTACAAGTTCAAGGACGGCAGCAGTGCTGCATACCAGACATTCATGGGCGACGACAAGCGGCTGACAAAGGTCGTTACTGACACCAAGAACCACCGCAAGCTGCTCATACTCAAGGACAGTTTCGGCAATGCCTTGCCCGGTTACCTGTTCTATTCGTTTGAGGAGATACACGTCGTTGACGGCCGCTACTTCAACAAGAACATGAAAAAATATATTGCCGACAATGGGATAACAGACATCCTCTTTGCCAACAACATATTCCGTGTCGCTATGCCCTCAGTGGGGCGTGGCTATGTCAAGTTCCTCACCCAGTAAGGAAGAGGAACGGCCTGTGCATTATGTTTATAAGGCACGCAGTCCCGAAATTGCTTCTTCTGGGTTTGCCGCGCCGAACACGTAGCTGCCGGCAACAAGCATATCCGCGCCGGCCTCTGCAAGCGTTGCGCCTGTCTTTAGGTTTACGCCGCCGTCCACTTCGATTATTGCACTGGAGCCGGTGCTGTCTATCAGCTGGCGCAGCTGGCGCACTTTCTCCACGCTGTGCGGTATGAACGGCTGTCCTCCGAAGCCCGGGTTGACAGACATTATCAGTACGAGTTCAACATCGCGTATGATGTCGGCGAGCATTGACACCGGAGTGGCAGGGCAGATTGTGACGCCGGCTTTCATGCCGGCGTTGTGTATGCGCTGTATGGTGCTGTGCAGGTGGCGGCACGCTTCGAGGTGCACGTTCATGATTTCCGCGCCCAGGTCGCGTACCTGCTCTATCCACTTGTCCGGCTCTACTATCATCAGATGCACGTCAAGCGGCTTTGTACATACCTTGGAAACGGCCTTCATGACTGGAAAGCCGAAGGAGATGTTAGGCACAAATACGCCGTCCATCACGTCGAGGTGAAGCATGTCCGCCTCCGAGCGGTTTATCATCCCTATGTCAGGCATCAGGTTGGCGAAATCTGCCGACAGCAGTGAAGGGGAAACTTTCATGGTATTATTCAGTCTTGTTGTGTAGTTGTGTTCTTCTTTGCGGCAGTCGCTTTCTTGTGTGACAGCACCTTGTAGACTATGTATATGACACACAGCACGGCGAGCGCATATCCGCCCCATGTCAGGTACTTGTTGTACTCCTCAACCTTGGCGAACAGGTCGTCGTAGCTCACGCTCTGTGCCAGCATGTAGCCTAGCAGTGCCAGTATGCAGTTCCATGCCAACGCGCCGAGGGTGGTGAATATGGCAAACTTGCCCACATTCATGCGTGCCAGGCCTGCGGGGATTGATATGAGTTGGCGTATGGCTGGTATAAGTCTCCCTATGAGCGTTGACACCGCGCCGTGGCGGTCGAAATACGCCTCGGCTTTCGTTACTTTCGCCTCGTCTATCATGCAGATATGCCCTATGTGGCTGTTGGCAAATCGGTATACCACTGGGCGGCCTATCCACAGTGCCAGATAATAGTTGATGAACGCTCCGCAGAGTGCGCCGAGGGTGGCAAACACTACTACCATATATACGTTCATGTCTGCTCCCGCGCCCATATTTGTGCACGCCAGATATGCTGCCGGCGGAACTACAACTTCCGAGGGAAAGGGTATGAATGAACTCTCGATGGTCATGAACACGAACACGAATATGTAGCTCGCGTTGTCTACAAACCACTGGAAAAATGAACTCGCGTCGAAGCCTATGGCGAGTGTTATCATGTCAAGCATTGTCTTGTCGTTTGCGGCTTGTGCCGGTTATGTTGTTTATATTATTCCGGTTTCTGTAAGGAGGCAGCGGTAGAACTCCGCCTTTTTCTCCACGCTCATCGGATACGCCCGTGAGGTGGACGGCATGCGCCAGTGCATCACAGGGCTGTCAACGCCCTTGAAATGCACGAGTATCTTCTCCCCGGTGCGAGGTACGGCTGTGCCGGTGGATGTCGCCACCACCGATGCCGCCTTCTCGCCTGTTGTCGCTATTGCTGTGCATTTAGGCAGCGCGGCAAGCACTTCCGTGAAGTCTGTCGGCTGCACGATGTTCAGGTACTTGTCAGAGGCGTTGCCGCGTGTGCGGTGTACGCGGCGTGCCGTGTCGGTCAGCGCGATGTGCCGTTCTGTCAGCATCTCCTTGATTGCTTCGAGGCGGAACGTCTTGTGGTCGGCATCCACATAAAACTCCTTGTCGCCATGGAGTATGTATCCGAAAATCCGCCACATGTCGTTAATGAAGTTCGGGTAATAGAAGTCCATGGCCCATTTGTCGCGTGGCGGCGGAAACGTGCCGCACATAAGCAGTGTCGCGTCCTCAGGATACCACGGCTCTAACGGGTGCATCTCTGTCTGTATCTCACCCATTCCTGCGCTGGTTTATGGCTTCGGCAAGCGTGCCTGCAAACGCCTCAACGTCCGCGTCCATTGCGCTGCTGTACGCCTGTTTCATGGCGAGTGTCGCTGCCGGGTCGCAGCCCATGCGCGTGAACGCATCTGTCAGTTTGCCCAACGCGCTGTTTGCCCATGTGTAGCTGCCGAACACCCCGACTGTCTTCTCCTTGATTTCGCGGATTTCCAGAGCCTTGACCAGTGCGTCAACCGGAGGGAACACGTCGCCTGAATATGTGGGACTGCCTACAATGACTGTGTCTTTGCATACACAATCCGTTATCATGTCGCTCAGTTCCGCTGTAGCAGCGTTGTGAACGCGGATATTCTTAAGCCCACGGCGTGACAGAGCCGTGCAGATGCGGTCTACGAGTTCCGAGGTGTTGCCGTACATGGTGCTGAAAACGAGCGTGATGCCCTCGTCTGACTGCCAGCGGCTCATGCGGTCGTATACATCCAGCACTTCAGCTATGCGGCTGTGCCATACTGGCCCGTGAGTCGAGCATACATATTTGATAGCCAGACCGCTTGCCTTTTTCATCGCAGCCTGTACGAACTTGCCGTATTTCGCCACTATGTTGGCGTAGTAGCGGCGCATCTCGCTGAAATACGCTTTCATGTCCGCAGCGTCGATGCCGTCGTCGATGATGTTGCCGTTCAGCGCGCCGTAACAGCCGAATGCGTCGCCCGAGAAAAGCGCCTGCTCCTCCTCGCAGTATGTCACCATTGTTTCCGGCCAGTGTACCATCGGCGCTGTGACGAAACGCAGCGTGAGGCCGCCGAGGTCGATAGCGTCACTGTCCTTGATGACGAGCAGACGGCTCTCGTCGATGTGGTAGAACCCCTTGATTTGCTCTGCGCTTATCTTGTTGCAGATTATCTGCATCTGCGGATATATCTCCGCCAGTACCGGTATCGACCCCGAGTGGTCTGGCTCTGTATGGTTGACCACCAGGAAATCCAGACAGCCGCCCGGGACGGCTGCCGACACGTGTTCCGTCAGGCTACGGCACTCTTTTATGTCAACCGTGTCGATGAGGGCGCACTTGGATTTACCCTTGACGATATATGAATTGTACGAAATGCCGTAGGGGAGAGGCCACATGGCCTCAAACCGTGCCGTGGTGCGGTCGTTGACCCCGGCATACAAGATATTGTCAGTTATTTTCTCGATATTCATATTGATCTGTCGTTACTGTCGTGTATATGCGAGCCTGATGCGCATGCAGCAGGTTTGTACCTCACATAAACTTTCCCCAAAGGTACAAAAAATATCCGTCACCGCCGCTACTTTCCGCATTTTTCTGCTGCGTGCATTTGTGAATGGCGTTGACGTTTATGGTCTTAGCGTTGAAGTATATTTTCTGCCCATTCTGGTATTTTGTCGGTATATAATTTCCCAAGTTGACCGTCTCTGAATCGAAACAGAGGTTTGGCATTGGTGTTTTCTTCGGAATTGTCATAGACGTATAGCCTGTCCACTTCTCGCGCAATCTCGGCGCAGTTGGCAATGGACTTTACGTATCGGGATATGATTTTGGGAATTGGCACATCATGTCCGCCTTTCATGACCCGCTTTGCAATACGAGCGGCATTAATCGCAGGATTGGTTGTTGAGATGAAGAATACCCTGACGAAATAACCCACAGCTTTTGCTCTGCGTATGAAGTCGATTTTATCAGATGCCGACATAACTGTTTCAAAAATAAGGCTTTGCCGATTATGTAGACATTCTTCTCGCCATTCTTGGCAGTAAATGGCGGCTTGGCGGACAGCTTCAGGAGAGTTCCAGTCTCCAAATCGTTTTTGGGCGATGTTGTCGGGGTTGACATACACAGCATCTTCGAGCCATTCACTTTCGAGAACTTCTGTCGTAATGGTTGTTTTGCCCGAACCGTTTGGTCCGGCGATTACTATAAGAAGAGGTTGATGTCCGTCTTTTCTCATGTGTGAGTGTGGGTTTGGGTTGTGTGTCTGCTGCGTCTTTTGGCCTCATCGCATTGTTTTTTCAGGTAGTCAAAAAACTGCCTTTCAGCTGCAGCATTGCTTTTTCGCACCTTTTCCGCAGCACTTTCCATGAGTTGTTCCAGCATCTCGTCTGTCGGCTCATCAGTTGTTTCGAAGCGGTATTGCTTTTGTTGAGGGTTGGTTGTTTCCATAACAATGTTATTTGTTGAGAGTAACAAGTTCGCTATTCGCACTCCAAAGGTACAAAAAATATCTGTCATCGCCGCCCCTCTCCGCATTTTTTCGTGCATACCTCGCTGGCAGAAAGCGCCGGAAACAGGCGCGTTTGTCAGTATTGTCATGTTTTTGCCGTCCTGTGTCAGAATATGTGGCGGTGATTGCAAGGTGTTGATTGTTACGCTGTTGTGAAATTTCTGCGATTAGACGAAATGTTAAAAGGGTGATTTAGCACGTGATTTGTTAAATCCCTGAGCGGATTTGAAATCCAAACTGGCAACGGCGAGGGTGAAAGTCCGGAAACAAACAGAAACAAACAGAATAATAACTACATAACACATACAATCATGGGAAAGATAATTGGTATTGACTTGGGAACGACCAACTCCTGCGTAGCAGTATTGGAGGGAAAAGATCCCGTAGTGATTCCGAACAACGAGGGTCGCAACACGACTCCTTCAGTTGTGGCATTCGTAGACGGCGGTGAGCGCAAAGTCGGTGACCCTGCCAAGCGACAGGCCATCACCAACCCGACCCGCACAGTGTATTCCATAAAGCGTTTTATGGGGGAGAAATGTGACAAGGTAGCAGACGAAATCAAGCGCGTGCCTTACAAGGTA
>ERZ808240.1858-NODE-1858-length-24737-cov-5.340207_pt1 | contig 24737 bp, 23 predicted proteins | sample MGYA00521084_ERZ808240 | MGnify/ENA primary metagenome ERZ808240 (study PRJEB31516, sample SAMN03275571) | gut metagenome | biome: mammalia-associated habitat; material: feces | host: Papio cynocephalus | place: Kenya | collected 2012-08-06 ... | reverse complement strand
TGTAGCCGGTGAGGTCGGGGATCGGGTGGGTCTTGTCGTCTTCCGGCATGGTCAGGATGGGGATCATCGTGATCGAACCGGCGCGGCCCACGCGACGGCCGGCGCGCTCGTACATCGTCGCAAGGTCGGTGTACAGGTAGCCGGGGTAACCGCGGCGGCCTGGGACTTCCTTCTTTGCGGCGGAGATCTCGCGCAGCGCTTCGGCGTAGTTCGTGATATCCGTGAGGATGACGAGGACGTGCATGTCCTTTTCAAACGCCAGATACTCGGCGGCGGTCAGCGCCATGCGCGGCGTAGCGATACGCTCAACGGCGGGGTCGTTCGCAAGGTTGGAGAATACGACCGTGCGGTCGATGGCGCCGGTGCGGCGGAACTCCTGAATGAAGTATTCGGATTCCTCGAACGTGATGCCGATGGCGGCGAACACGACGGCGAAGTTCTCGCCGTCGCCAAGCACCTTCGCCTGACGCGCGATCTGCGCGGCGAGCGCCGCATGGGGCAGACCGGAGCAGGAGAAGATGGGCAGCTTCTGGCCGCGGACGAGGGTGTTCAGACCGTCAATGGTGGAAACGCCGGTCTGGATGAACTCGGCGGGGTAGGCGCGCGCGGCGGGGTTCATGGGAAGGCCGTTGATATCGCGGTGCTCCTCGGCGATGATGGCCGGGCCTCCGTCGATCGGCTCGCCCATGCCGTTGAAGACGCGGCCGAGCATATCCTCGCTCACGCCGAGCTGGAGCGGGTGGCCGAGGAAGCGCACCTTGCTCTCGGCAAGGTTGATGCCCTGCGCCGACTCGAAGAGCTGCACGACCGCGCGGTCGCCCTCGACTTCGAGCACCTTGCAGCGCCGGACGCTGCCGTTCGGCAGTTCGATCTCCGCCAGCTCGTCGTAGGTGACGCCATCGACGTGCTCCACGATCATCAGAGGGCTGGCGATCTCCTTAATTGTTTTATATTCGCGGATCACTGCTCCTCACCTCCCCGGACAACTTCGTCGATCTCGGACTGCATCTCGTCGAGAATGCCGTCGTAAACCTTCTCATATTCTTCCTGCGGCGCCATTTTCGCGCGGCCGATGGCCTCGCGCGCGCCGATGTTGAAGAGACCGTTGAGATCCGCGCCCTTTTCGAGCGCTGCACGGCATTTCGCATCGTACTGCAGCACAAGATCGAGCAGACGGTACTGCTTGCCGTAAGAGGAATAGGCGTCCTCGGTGATGAAGGCGTTCTGCTGCAGGAAGTCCTCGCGGATCATACGCGCAGTCTCCATCGTCATGCGGTCGGCGGGGCTGAGCGCGTCCTGACCGACGAGACGGACGATCTCCTGGAGCTCTGCCTCTTCCTGCAGAATACTCATGGCCTTCGTGCGGTTCGCCATATACGTTGCGCCGAATTCCTTATCGTAAAACTCGCGCAGCGAGTCGGTGTACAGCGAATAGGACGTCAGCCAGTTGATCGCCGGGAAGTGACGGGCGTAGGCCAGAGAGCTGTCGAGCGCCCAGAACACCTTGACGATACGCATCGTCGCCTGCGATACCGGCTCGGACGTGTCGCCGCCCGGAGGCGAGACGGCGCCGATGGCGGTAACGCTGCCCTGGCGCTTGTCGCTGCCGAGGCAGGTGACGCAGCCGGCGCGCTCGTAGAACTGCGCGATACGGCTGGCGAGGTAAGCGGGATAGCCCTCTTCGCCGGGCATCTCTTCGAGACGGCCGGACATTTCGCGCAGCGCCTCGGCCCAGCGGGACGTGGAGTCGGCGAGAACGGCGACGTCGTAGCCCATATCGCGGAAATACTCCGCGATGGTGATGCCGGTATAGATAGAAGCCTCACGCGCGGCCACGGGCATATCGGAGGTGTTCGCGATAAGCACCGTGCGCTTCATCAGCGGCTCGCCGCTGCGGGGGTCCTTCAGCTCGGGGAACTCATTGAGAACGTCGGTCATCTCGTTGCCGCGTTCGCCGCAGCCGATGTAGACGACGATGTCCACATCCGACCACTTCGCGAGCTGGTGCTGCACGACGGTCTTGCCGCTGCCGAACGGGCCGGGAACGGCGGCCGTGCCGCCCTTGGCGACGGGGAACATGGTGTCGATGATGCGCTGTCCGGAGTTCAGCGGACGGCTGGGGGTGAATTTGCCGGCGTTCGGGCGCTGGATACGCACCGGCCAGCGCTGGATCATATCCAGCTCGATCTCGCTGCCGTCGCCGAGCGTCAGACAGGCGATCTTTTCCTCGACGGTGAATTCGCCGCCGCGGATCCACTTCACAGTGCCCTTCTTGATCGTCGGGGGGACCATGATCTTATGAAGGATGGCGGTCGTCTCCTGCACAGTGCCGAGCACATCGCCGGCGAGGAGCTCGTCGCCTTCCTTCGCCGCGGGGACGAAGTTCCAGATCTTCTTGCGGTTGAGCGCCGGAACGCTCACACCGCGGGCGATCGTCTCGCCGGTGAGGTCGCGGATCTCCGGCAGGGGACGCTGGATGCCGTCATAGATGTTTTCGAGCATGCCGGGCCCGAGCTCCACGCTCAGCGGCATACCGGTCGTCACGACCTCGGCGCCGGGGCCAAGGCCGGAAGTCTCTTCGTAGACCTGAATGGAGGCGCTGCCTCCGGTCATATTCAGTATCTCGCCGATCAGGTGCTGTTCGCCGACGCGGACAACGTCCGATACGTTGGCGTCCTCCAGACCGTCGGCCACCACCAGCGGTCCGGATACTTTAATCACTTTTCCGCTCAATGTTCTACCTTCTTTCCGTTAAGGTTCCGGCGCGGCGATGCCGCCCGGCGCGCCGCACGCGGCGCAAAAGGGTCATAATTATAAAATGTTGCTGCCGACGGCGCGTTCCACGGCCGAGCGCAGCGCGCTCTGGCCGAGACCGAGCGTCCCGTCCCGCCCGGGGATGAGGATGATCGCCGGAGTAGGGCTGTCCTTGAAGCGGTCGATCTCGTGCGATAGCTCCGCGGCAAGGTTCTCCTCCAGATAGAGGATGGCGTATTCGCTCTCACCGGAGGTGATCCGGCGGAGAGTGTGCCGCGCCTCGTCCGCGTTGTCCACGGGGAACACGTCCAGCCCGAGCGCTTTAAAGCCCATAACGGTCTCTCTGCCGCCCATGACGCCGATCTTATACATAGCTCTCACGCAGCCTTTCTTTCAGTCGCTCCGGGTCGATGCCGGCCAGAAGGCCGGTGAGCACCATGCGGACCGCCATGGTGTTGCCTTCCTCCGCCGTCAGATAGCCGACGACCTGTTCGGGACCGAAGCTCTTGAGATGCGCGCCGGTCATGTAGCGGTTGACGGCGTTGTCGCACTCACGCTCAAACTCCGTCATCGTGCCGCCCTCGATCGCGGCCGCGCCGAGCGCGGCGGCGTCACGGAACGGCGTCGAAGCGAACGCCGCGGCGATCCCCTCGCCGGAGAACACCGCCTGCACGAGCCGCTGCACCGGGACATTGCCGCCCGCGACGAGCGCGCCGCGGAGGAACTCCGCGTCCTTGCCCATGCGCACGCAGCGCACCGCGGCGCGGAGGTTCGCGCTGTCGATGAGCGTTGTGACATAGCCCTTCACAAAGGGGCTCGACACCGCGTCGGCCAGCGCCTTGAGATCCTCATAGTACGCCTTGTCGAGCGCGAAATCCGCCAGCTGCGGATTGCCGGTGCGGGCGAGAATGCCCTTTGCCTCCGCCATTGCGGGGCCGAGCTTTCCGGGGATGAACTGGAAGCTGTCCTCGCGGAACGCCGCTTCGAGCTTTTCCGGCTCGATCTGTCCGGCGTCGGAGAGAAGGTACGCCGCGTCAACGCCCGCGCCCTCGCCCTTGACGATGGTTTTGGCGTTATGGTAGTCGTACTTCAGCCGGAAAATGCCCACCAGCTCCTTTTCCGGAACGAAGCGGGTGATCTCCGCATAGATCTCCGCCTGGCGCTTGGCAAGCGCCTCGCTCACCGCCGCGCTGCCCTTGCCGGTCAGATCGGGCCAACCGATCTCGGCGAGGAGCCTTGCGGCTTCCTCAAAGCTACCGGAGGAGAGCATCTGCTCGAGCCGGTCGCGACGGAGCATGCGGTTCTCCCGTGCCTTGAGCATCGAGGAGATGAACAGATAATCTTTGTCCGAAACTTTTTTGTTTGCCATTTTCTTCCCGCCTTCCAACCGGATCAGTCAAAGAGGATGGCGGCGATCTCCGCGTCCAGACTGTTCCGGCTCAGCGCAAGAAGCGTGTCAACGGTGCAGTTGACTTCCACGCTGCCCTCGCGGAGCTTGAGACCGCCGGAGAAGTCGCCGCTCTCGTCCGAGAGCGTGAGCCCGGCGGGGAGTCCCCGCTCGGTCAGGATCGCGTTCGCGCCGCGGACGATCGCCTCGCCCATGGAGCGGTCCTGGCTGTTGATGACGATGCGTTCGTGACCGGTGACGGCGGCATGGCCCGCCTGGGACGCGAGGAACGCCGTATACCCTTCCTCCGGCAGGGCGAGGAGCTTTTCCTTTGCTCTGTCATAGGCGCGCTCGAGAAGGTTCTGCTTGAGCGCGAGCGTATCCTTGCGGCTCTGAAGCTTCGCGGCGCGCTCCACGCGCTCGGCGCCGAGGCGGACCTCGGTATTGCCCTCGTTCATGCGCGCTTCATACGCCTCGTCCGCTTTTTTCTGGTAGGCGGCGCGGATTTCTCCCGCCGTCTTTTCGGCCTCGGCGATCACGGCGGCGGCGGCTTCGTCCGCCTCTGCCGTGATACGGGCCGTGATCTTTTCAATTCCGTTCATGGCGATACCGGTCCTTTCCGGATCAGGCGCCGATGTGCAGGTTCAGCAGCATCAGGAAGGAGGCGAGCAGCGAGAGGATGGCGTAGAACTCGACCGTGATGCAGAGGATGATGCCCTTCGCCCAGTCATCGGGACGCTTGGCCATCAGGTTAACGGCGGTAGCGGCCACGCGGCCCTGCGCCGGAGCGGAGATAGCGGCGCCGGTCGCCATCGGGAGGCAAGCGCACGCAACGCGCAGACCGTCAACGACGGTGAGGCTGGTCGGATCGACGTTGCCGCCGAACACGCCCATCTGGAGCAGCGCAAAGAACCAGACAACGAGGCCGTACAGCCCCTGGGTGCCGGGGATGACCTGAAGGATCAGGACTTTGCCGAAGTAAGAGGGATCTTCGCTGAGAAGGCCGGTGCCGGCTTCACCGGCGAGGCCGCAGCCCTTGGCAGAGCCGGCGCAGCAGAGACCGCATGCGAGGGAAGCGCCCAGGAAACCGATGGCGAGACCGCCGAAGCTCTCAAAGAATGCAGTGATCATTATTTTACTCCTCCTTGATATCTACATATTTCGTTTGAATTTTCAAAGGACGGAAGGCCTTGCCGCCGTCCCGGTACCACTTGCCGAAGAACTCGAGGAACTGCAGACGCAGCGTATGCACAAAGCAGCCGATCAGGTTCAGCGCAAAGTTCAGCGCATGACCGATGCAGAACACGAGCACGAAAAGGATCGTGCCGCCCACGGTCATGCCGTTGGCGTTGCCGAGCGAGCCGAGCTGGTTGAATACGCTCGCAATAACGCTGCCGGCGAGCATCAGTGCCATCAGACGCGAGTACGAGAGCAGATCGCCCAGATACCCGGTCGCGCCGTTGTACACCGCGCTGAAAATGCCGGTGATCTTCCCGAAGCCCTTGCCGGTGATAAGCTGGCCGAGCACGAGCATGCCGATGCCGACATAAAGAACGACCTTCGTTCCGCCGGTCACCATGACGAGAATGCCCGCGATCATCACCCACCAGCACAGATCGTTGAGCAGAGCGTCTGCCCACTCGCCGTCCTTGAGCTTGAGATAGATGCCGATGCCCGTGCCGAGCGCCAGATGGATCGCGCCGAGACAGATCGCCGCGACGAGAACATACAGCGGGTTGTTGCCTTCCAGCAGATTGAGCGGCAGATCGATCGCAATGCTGCCGAGGTGGATTGTGCCGAGGTGCGGTACGATCGACCAGTCCTTGCCGAACCAGCCGCCGATGACGGAGACGACGTCGCCGAAGAAGCCGCCGGTCAGGAAGCCTATGACGAATGTGGAAATGCCGCATTCGATCAGCAGCCCCGCGGCGTTTTTCATGCTTCCCTTCGGCTTTGCCTTCCAGAGGAAGAGCAGTCCCGCGATCAGCAGGATGAGACCGTACGCCATATCCGCGAACATGATGCCAAAGAACAGCGCGAAAAACGGCATGATAAAGGGGTTAGGGTCAAGCCCGTTGTACGCCGGGAGAGAATACATCTCCGTGACGATGTTGTACGGGCGGGTCAGCGCGTTATTTCGCAGCTGGATGGGGACCTCCTCCGGATGCTCCGGATCCGGCTCTTCCGTCTCCCAGGCGCAGCAATATTTTGAGAGGGTGTCACCGAGCTTTTTCTCCTCCGGCGCGGTGATCCAACCTTCAAAGTAGAAGGTGCTGTCCGACTGCAGGAGCCTTTCGGCCGTTTCCTCGCGCGCGATGCGCGTCGAAAGCGTGTCCGCGCCGAGTTGCAGCGCGTCGCGGTGCGGTGCATAGGAGGCAAGCTCTTCGATCTTTTTGGCCGCCTGCTCCGTCAGCTCCTCGCTGCGGGCGATCGCGGCGGCGCGGATCTGCTCCGGCGTTCCGGTGCCTTCCGGCAGAGAAATGGCCGAAAAGCCGAACGGCCGAAGCGCCGCGGCGACCGTCTCGCGGTCCTCCCGGCGGAAGAGCAGCGATACATACCGGCTGGTCTTGTCCTCGGAGACAAGATCAAAGCCGACTTCCAGCTCCGAGAGCGCGGCGTTTACTTCCTCCATGGGGACGGCGGCGGGAAGTGTGCCGAGCTGCATTTCGCAGCTTTGCGTCTCCATGCGTTCGAGCGGGACGTTCAGCGCCGTCCACGGAGTCATGGCCTCCGCCGAGGCGCGTTCCCGGCTTGCGCGGGTAAGAAGGCCGCGCGCCTCCGCATCCAGCGAGAGGATCTCCCCCGCCAGAGCGAGATCGGCATCCAGAGCGCTCTCATCGAGCAGCTTGGCGCATTCGACCTCCGGCTTCGGCGTAAGCAGGCCCTTTTTGGCAGGGGCATGCTTGTCCAGCAGCCGCAGCGCGTTGACGATCGTTGTCTGATCCGAGCGCTTCTGCCAGACCTTTCCGCCGTCCGCACGCCGGAAGGCGGCAAGCTCCTCCCGGTCCGGCCGGTTTGCCGGATCCGACACCTCCACGCAGCCGAGAAGCATCAGCTCGCGCAGCAGTTCTTCCTTCTGGGAATGAACGCCGATGAGCCGGAGCTTTTTCATGGCTACAATGCTCATTTATCCGTTCACGATCCTTTCCACGATCCGGTCCGCCGCCTCTTCCAGACGGTTCTCCGCGAGATTGCGCAGCGCGTCCATCTCCTCGCGGGCCGCTTCCCGGATCTTTTCACTTTCCGCAGCGCTCTTTTCCTCTGCACTCTTTGCGAGAGTCCAGAGCTCTGCCGCAGCTCTTTCCGCGGCTTCCTTCACCGCTGCGTTCCCTTCTTTGTCGGCTTTCGCGGCAATCTCCTTCGCTTTCTGCGCTGCTTCTGCCTTTTTCCGGGCCGCATCCCGTTCCGCCTGCTCTACGGCAAGAATTGCTTCCAGTGCCATTTTTTGAAACACCTCCCGTCAAAGCCAAATTTTCTGACAGTGTAACTGTACACCCTTTTTTCATCAAATTCAAGTGATAATGTCGGTAAATTGTCACCCTAAAAGCCGTATGCGCAGCATTTTTTCCGTTTTAACCAAATGAAGACTTCTGTGTTTGGGCAAGTTGTATTTTATGCTTGCAAATTAGGAAAGAAACTATATAATATTATATAATAAATATAATAAACAAATTGTGCCCACCGAGCAGGCACGAAAAAGCACCATTCTGCACCTGTAAAAGGAGACTCTTTCATGGCAGACCGATACACCCGACATATGAACGACCGGCGGGAGGGCCGTCAGCTCTATACGCTCCCCGCCTACAACCGCATCCAGCCGTACATCCTCCGCCGCCGGAGCGACGCTACCTGCTTCCTCTCGGACAGCGTGGAGGTCACCGGCGTGGAAAAATGGCTGCGGGAAAAGCGCGCCGGCGGCTGGGCAAATCTCGGCTTTCTGCATCTGCTCATCGCGGCCTACGTCCGCACAGTGTCCATGCGTCCGGGCATCAACCGGTTCGTATCCGGGCGGCGCATCTATGCCCGCAGCGACATCGAAGTCGTTCTCCCCGTCAAGCGCAGTGCTTCCGTCACCGCGACGGAGACGAGCATCAAGGTCCGCTTCGCGCCGACCGACACGGTGTTCGACGTTTACCGCAAGCTCACCGAGGCCACGGATGAGGTCCGCGCCGACATTTCCCTGAGCGCCCCGGAAAAGCTCGCCAACACGCTCATGCGCTTCCCCCGCATTCTGCTGCGCATGGCGATGAGCATTTTCCGTTTGATGGATTACTTCGACTGGCTGCCGCGCACGTGGCTGGACGCCAGCCCGTTCCACGGCAGCGTGACGATGCTCGATCTCGGCAGCTTCGGCGTTCCGCCCGCGGAGGCGCATCTCGCCGATTTCGGCAACATGCCCTGCGCCGTTTCCTTCGGCGCGCGGCGCAAGGTGCAGGAGGCCGACGGCACCCCCTCCGGCGTCGAGCGGCACTATGTCGATCTGCGTATCACCTGCGATGAGCGCATCGCCGACAGCTATTATTTTGCGAGTGCTCTCAAATGCCTAAAATATTTCCTCCGCAATCCCGTCCTTCTGGAGCTCGCTCCGGAGTCCGTGGAAGAGGACGTGAACTGATTTTCTCCCCGGGCGGAATCCTTTTCCGCCCGATTTCCCTCTTTTTCCGGATTTTTCCGCGAAAAATGCTGCATCGGGGGCTTGCAATTTTCTCGCCTTGTGGCATAATATTATGTTAACAGCTTTGCCCCCATTTATTTAAAAAGGTACATAACGGGAGATTTTCCATGAAACGAAAGATCCTTTCTCTGATCCTCTGCTGTGCGCTCCTGCTCTCTCTCGCCGCCTGCGGCAAGACCGAAGCGCCGCAGCCGACGGCGAGCGCCGGAACGGAGACCAAGTCAGACAACACCAACCCCGCCGCGGAGGGCATTTCCTACGCGGATGCCTACGCGCAGTACACCGCGATCTACGGTGCGCTGCTCAGCACCGTGCAGCAGCGGCTCGAAACGCACAACGCCAAACTGCAGGCCGCGTATCCGGACAGCTACTACATGAACTCCGATTACCTTCTGCTCGTGTACGTCCCGTTCACGACGGCATATCCGTCGCTCGGGCGCGAGCTGCGCGCCGACGGTCTGGACGCGGCGCAGACGTCGCTCCGTGAAACGTTCCCCGATGCCGTGCTCACTTCGTCCGCGCCGGGACGCTACGAGGCAGCTTACACTTACGTGGACAAGACCTCCGGCACGGAGGTGCAGCGCGAGGGCAAATGCCAGTGGGACTGTGACGGTCTGACCGGCGCGATCCGCGTCCGCGCGTACATTGACGGAGAGCTGACCGAGTTCACGGAGTTCGTCCCCCTCGGCGGCAGCCGGTATCTGCTCTATACGGCGACCGACAAGGCGATCGTTGAGTACATCGAGGGCGAGATCACCGCGCTCTGGCACGCCCACCGCATCAGCGAACCGGCGCAGGGCCTGTTCCCCGGCGATATGCGGCTGATGAGCCTTGCCGAGCAGGACTTTTTCCCCGGCGAGGGCGCTTCCTTCTCCGGCACGGACTGGATCACCGACGACGCCGACGCGCAGTATGTCCTCACGCTGCAAAACGGTGAAATGGTCTATACCGGCAAGATCTCGCAGGATCTCGTGGATCAGGACGGCAATCGTACCGGCATCGTCTGGCAGGATATCGCGCCGATCACGCTTCTTTCCTGAACGGATCGGGCTTTTTCCCCGTCATACATACACGAAACCAATCTTTTAAATCTACCCGACCCCCGCGCGGAGTCAACGAAGGGAGAAACCTACCATGAAAAAACGCCTTCTTTCCCTGCTGCTGACCGTATGTCTCGTAGCAGCGCTCTTCACCGGTCTCACCGGCACAGCGAACGCCGCCGATGACAAGGTCGTGGGCTATCTCACGAGCTATACCCTCAAGGCGGGCGATTCGATCTACGGCGTGTGCGAAGCGAAAAAGATCGACTTCAACTCCAATCTCGCCTTGATCGGCAAGATCAACGGCATCACAAACTACAACTATATGATGCCCGGCAAAGTCCTCTGGCTGCCGACAAAGACGGCCACGACTTCGGAGGCGTACTATTCTCTCCTCTCGCACACGCTCGTCGCCGGGGAGACGCCCGCCGCGCTCTGTCAGAGCTACGGCATTGACTACAACGCCAACTACAAGCTGCTCGCCGCGCTCAACAACAACCTCAACGTGTTCATGGCCGGCCAGCAGTTCATCCTGCCGCTGTACATAACGCCCGCCGGCGCTGCAACGCCGACTCCGGCGCCGACCTCCGGCACCTCCGCCGCGCCGACCGCCACGCCCCAGCCGGGCACGACGCCCGCTCCGACGGCGAACGTTCCCTCCGGCGATACGGTGAGCTATTATCTCGCGCAGCACACGCTGCAGTACGGCGAGACCGTTTCCGGCGTCTGCGCCGCGCTCGGTGTGGACTTCTCCTCGAACGACGCGACGATCCGCAAGATCAACAACATCACCAACTACAACTATATGATGCCCGGAAAGGTCATCCTCATCCCGACAAAAACCGTCCCGGCCTCCGGCTCCTACTATAAGATCATGGCGCATAAGATCGTCTCCGGCGACACGCTTTACGCGCTCTGCGCCTCCTACGGTCTGGACTATTACGCCTATTCCAAGCTGATCTCCCTGCTCAACCCCAACTCGGCCTATTATAACCTGCTCCCCGGCAATATCCTTTATATGCCGCAGTACGTCGCCGCCTCCACGGTCGTGAAGCCCACCGCTACGCCCGCGCCTTCCGCCGGTACGACGGCCGCCCCTGCCCCGACCGCTGCGCCCACGCCTTCCGCCGGTACGACGGCCTCCGCCGCGCCGAGCGCCTCCGCCGGGACTTCTGCCAAGCCCACTGCGACGCCCAACATTCCCGCCGAGGATACACTCAGCTACCTTCTCATCCCGCACAAGATCCAGGCCGGCGACACCGTCATGAGCATCTGCAAGAAATACAAGGTGGATTTCGCCACGAACGACGCCGCCATCCAGCGTCTGAATCCCAGTGTGAGCTACAGCTACTTGATCCCCGGAAACATCATCCTCATCCCCTCGACGACGTACCCCGATTCCGGCGCATACTACAAGATCATGGCGCACAAGCTCGTCGCAGGCGACACGGTCTATGGTCTCTGCCTCACCTACGGTCTGAGCTATGAGAGCAACATCACCTTCCTGCAGCGGCTGAACGACCGCGACAATCTCGCCACGTACTACGTCGGTCAGACGATCTACATGCCCCTGTATGTCGCGGGCTAACGCCTTCAAATGGGAGCCCCGCTGCTCGGGGCTCCCATTTGAAAAGGCTGCGGCTCGCTGCAGCGCACTCGCTTCGCTCGCACGTTTGCGAGCCGAGAAGAATTTTCTCCGACGTACACGCCGCCGGAGAAAATAATCCAAATTCATTTGCTCCTGCGGGAGCAAACTCTGCGAGGCTTTTTGTACAGGCTGAAAACCCGGAGCGGCGCATCCATTTTGGATGCGCCGCTCCGGGCTTTTTCCTATTAAATTATGTTTCAGCCGTTATCGCGCACGGCCTTGAGCGCCTGCGCGAGCTGGTCCGGGCAGGACGTCGGCTTCATGCCGCAGCGGATGCCTTCGAGCCGGTCGATGACCTCGTTCACATCCATGCCCTCGCAGAGCTTCGCAACGCCCTGCGTGTTGCCGCTGCAGCCGTTGATGAACTGCACGTTGTGGACCTTTCCGTCTTCCACCTCAAAGAGGATCTTGCGGGCGCAGGTGCCCCGGGTCGTATACTCGTGTGTCATATCCTTATCTCCTTTTCTATGCTTTGCTATACTTAAAGAAGGGTGCTTCCGTTATAACTTACGATGTTGACGTCGGAAATGCCCTCATTGTCGAGCAGCGCTTCGAGCGAATCCATCTGCTTGGCGGTGAGCTTTGCCTCCACGACGAGCTCTGTCTCGGCGAGATTCATCGTGCGGCTCTTGAGCTTATATTTGCCGAGCGTGCCGAGCTTGGATCGCACCGCGCTCTCGCCCTCTGGCGTATAGCGGAAAACGACGAGATACGAGTTGGTGTGCAGCTTCCCGGAGAGCAGGTTGAGCGCAAGGAAGAGCGCGCCAAGCAGCAGCGCCGCAAGAATGGCGACGGTGATGTACCCCGCGCCGGTGATGATGCCGGTGACGATGCTCCAGAACATGAACACCGTATCCATCGGATCCTTGATCGCCGTGCGGAAGCGGACGATGGAAAGCGCGCCGACCATGCCGAGCGAGAGCACGACGTTGGAGCGCACCGTCAAAATGGCGAGCGCCGTGACCATCGAGAGCATCACGAGCGAGAGCGCAAAGCTCTTGCTGAAGCTGACGCCGCCGTAGGTCACGCGGTAGATCACCAACACAAAAAGGCCCAGCGCAAAGCTCAAAAGCAGCGTCGTGAGCAGCGTGCCGACGGAGATCGCGGTGAATTCCTCAACGAATTTGTTTTTGACGAGATCGGAAATACTCATTGGTTTTTACCCCTCTTTATTCCAGAATGTCCAGGCATTTGGTGTACTTGGAAACGGCGCAGCGCTGCTTGGGCACGCCTTCGAGCAGCGTGCGGACCGGTGCGGGCAGGAAAGCATCGTACTTGACCTCCAGCACCGCCTCGCCCTCATCGAGCACCGGCACGGTGAGCGCGCGATCATCGAAAAGGTCGGTTTTGAACGGTGCGGTGCAAAGCGCCGTGTCGATCGTGACGCGGACGTTGCCGGTCGGATACACGAACGGATACCGGACGTAATCGACCAGCACTGCGGGCTTCCAGCCGTTCTGCCGCAGCCGCGCAAGCTCGCGTGCGAGCCCCTCGGTATCGCGCAGCGCTTCGCCGCCGGTGAGAAATGCCTCGGCCAGTTTGCGGGAGATGCGCACCGATTCCTTGCCGGAGAAGTCGCCGTCCTTGCTCTTCTTTTCGAGCGTGATGCGCGAATCGTCCATGTTGTAAAACCGGATGCGGTACTTCGTGCGCTCCTTCACGCCCGCAATCTTCTCGTGATACGCGCGGTAGTCGGTATCGTCAAAATAGAGACTGCGGATAAAGTAACTGCCGTCGGCGCGGACGTGCGGATCGGGCCGGAGCAGGGCGCGCAGCCGGTATTTCAAAAGCTCGGTCTCCCGCAGGGAGATGATGTATTTGATCTCGTGGCGTTTGATCTCTGCCATAGCTCTCCCCCCTTATCCGTTGGTCTTCCCCGGCGTGGGGGAGGCGCATTCGCGCCAGTCGGAGCCGATGCGCGCAAGCGAGGCATCCGGCTCGGTCTGCGTAAGCTCCACGCGGTCGGCGGCGCTGCCGATGGGCGTTGTCAGAATAACGCTCTCTCCCGCGGAGAGGGCAAAGTCCGTGTGCAGCTCGCCCTGCGTCCGGTTTTTGCCGGAGGCGAAAATGACGTAATATTCCCCCGGCGCGAGCGTGATGTCCGGAATGCGCCAGCGCGCCGGTTCCTCCGGATCGTCGGAGAGATACCAGCCGCCGAGCGAAACGCTCCCGGTCCCGGCGTTATAGAGCTCGATCCAGTCGGGATGGTCGCCGTCGGCGTCCCGGAGTCCCGCCGCGTTGCGGAGGCATACCTCGGTGATCTGCACGTCCACGTCGCCGAAGCCGCGCTCCGCGGCAAAGGCGGCGTAGCCCTCGTCGGTGTTCGCATAGCCCGGCGTCGGCCGGTCCGTGACGCACCACTCGCCCGAAATGCGGGCATACGATGTGTCGTCCGCGAGGAACGGCGTCTGGACGCGGTCGAGCGCGTTTCCGGCGGCGTCGGTCAGAATGACGCTTTCCCCGCCCTTGGCGAGCCGGATGGCGGCGTAGTTTTCCCCCTCCGTCCCGTCGCCGGAGCACCATACGACCGTGAACGCGCCCGGCGCGAGCAGCGTTCCCTCCGGGAACGTGTAGCGCGCCTCGCCCGCCTTATCGGAAAGGTGCATGCCGGAGAGATCGGCGGTCTCGGCGCCGGTATTTTCGATCTCGATCCAGTCGCAGAGCGCGCCGTTCGGCGCGGTGAAAAGCGTTTCGGCGGCCATGATCTCGCTCAAGCGCAGCGTACCCGTGCCCTGCCCGGTGGCGGCAAGGTACGCGGCGTACCCTTCGTCGGTGTTCGCATAGCCCGGCGTCGGCGCGGCGGAGACCGTAAAGCTGCCGTCCGCTTCGCGCACAATCGACGTATTCTTCCGGCAGCGGAGCGTTTCGATCTCATCAAGCACCGTGTTGGCGCTGTTCATCAAAAGGAGCGTTTCCCCGCCGAGACGCCGGAGAGAAAACGGCGCATACAGCGCGCCAGTGGCTTCCGGATCGCAATATACGACGATGTACCCGTCCGCCGGGACCACCGTCCCGACCGGGAAGGCGTATTTTGCCTGCGTCACATCGTCCGAAAGGCGATAGCCGGAAATATTGAAGGGCTTATCGGACGTATTATGTATCTCGATCCAGTCACACACGCGCCCGTCGGCGTTGGGGTAGGCCGTGTTGGAACTCATATATTCGCTGATGCGCAGCGGATGCTCCCCGCTCTGCACGCGGTCGCTGCCCGCGCCGCGCGAGAGCAGCAGCGCCAGAACGAGCACGAGCGCGAACACCGCGCACGTCGCCGCGAGGACCGCGATCTTTGTTTTCTTTTTCACCGGAACCATACTCGCGCTCCATTCAAAGAAAAAACTTTCTGTCGGACAAATTTTACTCTATTCCCCCGCCTTTTTCAACCCCTCGGCATTCAGACGACCTGGAACAGGTAGAATTTCAGATAATCCGTCTCCGGCACGCCCCAGAGGATCGGGTGGTCGGGGCTCTGTTGGCGCGCTTCGATCTGGCGGAGCTGCACGCTCGCGTCGCGCGCCGCGTCCGCGAGCATGGCGCGGAAGAGCGTGTCGGTCATAAAGTGCGAGCACGAGCACGTCGCCAGATATCCGCCCCGCGGCAATATCTGCATGGCGCGGCGGTTGATCTCCCGGTAGCCGCGCCTCGCGTTTTCGACCGTCGCGCCGCTTTTCGTAAAGGCGGGCGGGTCGAGAATGATGTAGTCCCACAGCTTTTCGCCGCTCTTCCCGAGTTCCGTGAGCAGCTCGAACACGTCCGCCTGCCGGAACTCCATGCGCCCTTCGAGCCCGTTGCGCTCGGCGTTGCGCCGCGCCTGTTCAAGCGCGGATGCGGACACGTCCACCGCCGTGACGCTCTCTGCACCTCCGGCCGCGCAGTGGAGCGCGAATGCGCCGGTGTGCGTGAAGCAGTCGAGCACGCGCCGCCCGCGGGCGAGCCGCCCCGCCGCTGCGCGGTTATATTTCTGGTCGAGAAAATAGCCGGTCTTCTGGCCGTTTATGTAGTCCACATCGAAGAAAATGCCGTTTTCGCAGATCTCCGCGTGGCCGGTGGGGTCCGTCTCCAGCCCGGGCGCGGCATACGGCCCCTTGCCGCAGGTCATGCCCTCCTTTTCGCGGATGAGCGATTCGTTGCGCTCATAAATGCACGATACGTTCACGCCGAGCGCCGCGAGTTCCTCGCGCAGCAGCGCATAGAGCATCGCGCGCCGCTGCTCAATGCCGAGCGAGAGCACCTCGCTCACGAGCACATCGCCGTAGCGGTCCACCGTCCAGCCGGGGAAGCCGTCCGCCTCGCCGAAGATAAGGCGGCAGGCGGCAAAGTCTTCGCCCATGACCTGCTGCCGGTAGGCGAGCGCGTAGCGGATACGGCGGCGGAAAAACGCCTCGTCCATTTTGTCGTTCGTGTTGCGCGAGAGAATGCGCACGCGGATGAGCGAGCGGCTGTTATAAAACCCTGCGCCCTGCCAGCGGCCCTTTTCGGTATATACGTCCACGATCTCCCCGTCCGGGCAGGGATTCTCCTTCGTCAGCACCTCCCCGGCGAACACCCAGGGATGCCCGCCGCGCAGAGAGCGCGCAGCCTTTTCCGTGACGGTAACGCTTGCAAACGGTCTTTCCATCGTCTGTCCTCCTGTGTGATAACGGTTTATTATACAATATAATTCCTCATTTGGCGAGAAAAACATAAAAGGATAAGCCGCTGGACATCGATCCGATATCCAGCGGCTTATCCTTTGTAAAAAAGAGGAGAAAGAGAAGAAGAAAAAGAGAAACATGAAATAGGCGGTTTCTTGCGAAGTTTCCACCAGAGCATTTGTAATCGAACACAATCCCCATTATGTTCAAGTTAACAAACACATTTTTATTGGTTCGCCCTTTTCAGCTCATATAATACCACGTTTCGTCAAATAACGCAACCATTTCTTTATTAATGTTTTATGAACTTTTATTTTCTTTATGGAGCGCATGTGATAAAATCACTGCGGCAGCAACGCATGTAAAGGATAACAGCATGGACAACACATCACGCTTTGACGGCCGAGGCGATGTATACGCCCGGGGCCGTCCCAAATACGCCGAAGGGCTTTTTGATTATATGGAGCATACGCTCGGCATCGCCGCCGGAAGTATATTTGCAGACGTCGGCTCCGGCACGGGGATCTTTGCCGGGCAGCTCCTGTGCCGCGGCTATAAGGTCTTCGCCGTGGAGCCGAACGGCGATATGCGCCGCCTTCTTCGGCGGAAACTGCACCGTATTCCGCGCCAATAACGCGCAGCGCTATGACCGGCAGAGCTTCCTTGACCGGGTGCTCTCCTCCTCGTATTCACCGAAGGAGATGGACGCCGGATACGCGGCGTATTTGTCGGAGGTCTGCGCCGTCTTCGATGCGTTTTCCGAGAACGGACAGCTCACCATACCGGCGGACACCATCGCCTGCATCGGCAGGGTATAACGCCGCGGCGCTCCGCTTGACAGCGTTTTTCCCGCGCTCTATTATTATAGTAATTATCCCCGAAAGGCAGGGCAAAGCATGACGAACATTCTCGTCGTTGAAGACAACGCCGGGCTGCGGCGGCTGATCGGCATCCACCTCCGGCGCGCCGGATACGAGGTATCGGAGGCAGCCGACGGACAGGCGGCGCTCGATCTTCTCGAGCACAACCGCGTGCATCTCATCATTACCGATGTGATGATGCCCCGGCTTGACGGCTATGGGCTCATCCGCGAGCTGCGCGAAGCGGGCGACACGACGCCGGTGCTGATGGTAACGGTAAAGGACTCCTTTGACGATATGCGCACCGGCTTTCACGCCGGGGCGGACGACTATCTCACAAAGCCCGTGAATTTTGAAGAGCTGCTGCTGCGCGTGGAGGCGCTGCTGCGCCGCTGCGGTATCCAGCACTCCGGCGAGATCGCCGTGGGCGGGTGCACGCTGCACGCCGACACGCTGCTCGTCACCGGCGAGGGGTATTCCTACGAGCTGCGCCCGCGGGAGTTTGCGCTGCTGCAAACGCTGCTCGCCGCACCCACGAAGATCTTCACGCGCCAGATGCTCATGGATGAGCTCTGGGGGTACGACAGCGAGTCTGACCCGCGCACCGTGGACACGCACATCCGCCGTCTGCGCGAAAAGCTCGCCAACGTGCCGGACTTTGAGATCCAGACTGTCCGCGGTCTCGGCTACCGGGCGGTGATCCGATGAGACGCGTCCGCTCACGGCTGACGATCCTGCTGCTGATCCTCGTGATCGTCACGTCGCTTTTCTCGCTCGCGTTCGGCGCGCTCGTGCGAAACGGCATCATCTTCCAGCGCGACAATATGCGCTATCTTCTCTTCGGCTACGCCGCAAAGGATGTGCTGCTTCTGCTCATCGCCGTGGCAGCGGTCGCGGTGCTAATCACGGTCACGTCCCGCTCGACAACGAACCCCATCCGCGAGCTCTCCCGCGCCGCGCGCGAGATCGCCGGAGGGAATTACGATGTCACCGTACCGGAGCGTGACCGCGTGGAGGAGTTCGGCGAGCTTGAGCGCAATTTCAATCTTATGACAGCGGAGCTCCGCTCGAACGAATATCTGCGCAAGGACTTCATTTCGAGCGTATCCCACCAGCTCAAAACGCCGCTCTCCATTCTCAACGGCTATGCCCAGCTTCTCGCCGAGGGCGGGCTTTCCGAGGCCGAGGAGCGCGAGTACAGCCAATACATCGCGCAGGAATCCGACCGGCTCGTCGGGCTCATTGACGACATGCTGCGCCTCTCGCGCATCGACCACCGGGAGATCCAGCGAAAGGCGGAGATCTTCCCGCTCGGCGAGCAGCTCCGGCGCGCCGTATTGCAGCTTGAACCGCGCTGGACGGAGGCCGGGCTTTCCGTCTCCGCCGACATCCCGGATCTCGACTACGTCGGCGACAGCGAGCTTCTCTATCAGGTATGGGTGAATCTGCTGGAAAACGCCGTGAAGTTCACGCCCCCCGGCGGGCGCATCGGCGTCTATCTCGCCGCCGCAGCGGATACCGTCACCGTGACGCTGTGGGACACCGGCTGCGGCATGGACGCGGAAACGCTCCCGCGCATCTTTGAGCAGTTCTATCAGGGCGACACCGATCGCCGCGCCGACGGCTGCGGACTGGGACTCACGCTCTGCAAGCGCATCGTGGAGCTGCACGGCGGGACGATCACCGCGGAGAGCCGTCCCGGTGAGGGAAGCCGCTTCACCGTCACACTGCCGGCAAAGACCGTAAAATCCATGTAAAGAGAATCCATAGCAGGGGAATGTTTAACGTTAAGTTCACATTCCCCTGCTATGTTAATATCCAGATTTTTATATGTTAGCGAGGCAACACCGTGAAAGCTATCAATCCCGGACATTTTCTTCTGACCTGCCGGCTGGACAACTGGGTGCATCTGCTGGAAGAAAACCATTTCCATATCGCCCGTGACCGGCTGCCGCAGGCGCTGTACATCTCCGCAACGTCGCTCGCGCTCGCGCCCGCGGCGGCGGCGGAATCGCTCATTTACCGCCGCCGCATCCGTGAAACGAAGATCGAAAAGGACCCGATCTTCATTCTCGGCCACTGGCGCAGCGGCACGACGTATCTGCAGAACGTCCTCTCGCGCGACGAGCAGTTCGGCTGGTTCGATCCCGTGAACACGATCGGTCTGCCCTACTCACTGCTGCTCGGCCAGCTCATCCAGCCGCCGATCGAAAAGGGCATCCAGAACGGCCGCCCGCAGGATAACGTGCAGTACTCGCTCGATCTCCCGATGGAGGAGACGTTCGGCGTGCTGACGATCTCGCCGTACTCCATCATCCACATGATCGCGTTCCCGGAGAATTATAAAAAATACATCGAAGGCGCGTTCGTGAGCGACCTTCCCGTGGAGGCGCTGCGCAAATGGGAGCGCAGCTACGATTACGCCGTCCGCAAGCTCACATACATCAAAAAGGGAAAGCAGCTCATTCTCAAAAGCCCGGACAACACCGCGCGCATCCGCGAGCTGTGGGGCATGTATCCGGACGCGCGGTTCATCAACATCCACCGCGACCCCTACAAGACCGTCCGCTCCACGATCCACATGTTCCGCACCGAGATGGACTCGCTCCGGCTGACCGAAGCACCGGACAATCTCGATGCGCTCATCGAGGACACGGTCATCGATATTTTCGAGCGCATGTACCGCGAGCTTTTCGACCTGGAGGGCTTTTTCCCGAAGAACCGGTACGTGGACATCGCGTACACCGACTTCTGCCGCGCCCCGGTCGAAACACTGCGGGATATTTACCGGCGGCTGGAGCTCTCCGGCTTTGAGACGGCCGCGCCGCGCTTTCAGGCGTATGTCGATTCGCAGCGCGGATACCAGAAAAACAAGTTCGACATTTCGCCCCGGCTCGTGCGCAAGATCAATGCGAAGCTGGGCTTCTACATGGAACATTACGGCTACGAAATGCGGGAGGTTGAGGAAGAATGAGAGATCATCTCGATAAACTGGAAAGCAAAAGCGTACACATCCTGCGCGAGGCCTACGCCGCGTTCGGCAATCTCTGCATGCTCTGGAGCATCGGCAAGGACTCCACGGTCCTTCTCTGGCTCGCGCGCAAGGCGTTTTACGGTCACGTCCCCTTCCCGCTCGTCCACATCGACACGCACTATAAGATCCCCGAAATGATCGAGTACCGCGACAAGCTCGCCATGGAGTACGGCCTTTACATGGTCTACGGTGAAAACCGCGAAGCGCTCGAAAACCACGAAACGTTCCCGGACGGGAAGTGCTCGCGCGTCGAGTGTTGCCGCCGGCTCAAGACTGAAGCTCTCACCCACACGCTCGACGGCACATGGCCGCGCTACCGGCTCAACCTTCAGACCGGGAAATACGAGCGCGACACAAACACCGACGCCTACACCGGCGTCATCGTCGGCGCACGCGCCGATGAAGAGGGCTCGCGCAGCAAGGAGCGCTATTTTTCCCCGCGCGACAAACACAACGACTGGGATCTGGACGACCAGCCGCCCGAGTTCTGGAATCAGTTCAAAACCGACTTTGCCCCCGGCACGCATGTGCGCATCCATCCCCTGCTCGACTGGACGGAGCTGAACGTCTGGGAATACATCGAGCGTGAGCACATCCCCACCGTGTCGCTCTACTATAACCAGGGCGACGGCACGCGCTACCGCTCGCTCGGCTGCGCGCCGTGCACAAAGCCGATCCAGTCGGAGAGCCGGAACGTCCATGAGATCATCGAGGAGCTGCGCACCGGCGCTCTTTCCAACATTGCCGAGCGCAGCGGCCGCGCCCAGGACGCCGAGGACGGCGGCGGGCTTGAAACGCTTCGCCGGGGAGGGTACATGTAATGGAAGAAACAAGAAACGCCTGGGAAAACGAGGAGCTTTTGAATATCGTCACCGTCGGCCACGTCGATCACGGCAAATCCACCGTGATCGGGCGTCTCCTCGCCGACGCCGGAGCGCTGCCGAAGGGCAAGCTCGAAGCCATCCGCGAAAACTGCCGCCGCAACTCGAAGCCGTTCGAGTACGCTTTCCTGCTCGACGCGCTGCACAACGAGCAGGATCAGGGCATCACGATCGACACCGCGCGCTGCTTCTTCAAGTCCGACAAGCGCCGGTACATCATCATCGATGCACCCGGCCACATTGAATTTCTCAAGAACATGGTCACCGGCGCTTCCCGCGCCGAGGCCGCGCTCATGGTGATCGACGCCGCGCGCGGCGTGGAAGAAAACACCCGCCGTCATGGGTACTTCCTCTCCATGCTCGGCATCCGCCAGGTGGCGGTGCTCGTGAACAAAATGGATCTCGTCGGCTATTCCGAAGAGGTCTACCGTTCCATCGTCACGGAGTTCACCGAATTTCTCGCCAAGATCCACATCACGCCCGCGGCGTTCATCCCCGTGAGCGGCATGGAGGGCGACAACATCGCCATCCGCAGCGAGCGCACGCCGTGGTACTTCGGCCCCACGGTGCTCGAGCAGATGGACGCTTTCGTCCCCGTGCCGAGCCCGGAAAACCGCCCGCTGCGCATGCCGGTGCAGGGCGTTTACAAATTCACCGAGGGCGGCGACGAGCGCCGCATCGTGGCCGGAACGCTCGAAGCCGGGAGCCTCCGCGCGGGCGATAAGATCGTATTCTATCCCTCCGGGAAGAAAACGACCGTTGCCTCGCTCGAGGTGTTCTCCGCGCCCACGCCGGAAAAGTTCATCGCCGGGGACGCCGCCGGCTTCACGATGACCGAGCAGATCTTCGTCCGCCGCGGCGAGATCGCGTGCCTGGAGAGTGAAGAAGCGCCGTTCGTCGGTGTACGGCTGCGCGCCAACGTGTTCTGGCTCGGCAAGGCGCCGCTGCGTCCCGGCAAGCGCTATTTCTTCAAGTGCGGCACCGCCAAGGTGGAAGCAAAGCTCGAGAGCATCCTCCGCGTCGTGGACGCTTCGGAGCTGGATAGTCTGGAGCGGAGCGAAGTGCAGAAAAACGAAGTCGCCGAAGTGATCCTCCGGCTCGACCGCCCGACGGCGTTCGACACTGCCGACTCCGGCTGCGACGGCACGCGCCGGTTCGTCATCGTGGACGATTACGAGATCGCGGGCGGCGGCATCGTCACCGAGGCGCTGCTCTCCGAGGATTACGATAAGCGCAACATCCGCTGGTCGGCCGAGGCCATGACCGGCGCCGAGCGCGAGCAGATCACCGGGCGGCGCGGTCTCGTCGTATGGATGACCGGGCTTTCCGGCTCCGGCAAAACAACGATCGCACAGGAGGTCGAGCGGCGGCTCTGCGAAAAGGGCGTCGCCGCCTACATGCTCGACGGCGACAAGCTGCGCCGCGGTCTCTGCGGCGATCTCGGCTTCTCGGATGAAGACCGGATCGAAAACATCCGCCGCGCCGCCGAGGTCGCGGGGCTCTTCCGCGACGCGGGACTCGTGACGCTCTGCACGTTTATCTCCCCGTTCGCTGCCGGACGCGCCGAGGCGCGCCGCATCGCCGACGGGCGCTTCCTCGAGGTCTGGGTGCGCGCGGGTCTCGAGACCTGCAAGGCGCGCGACCCGAAAAAGCTCTATCAGAAAGCTCTCGAAGGGAAGATCCGCTCGTTCACCGGCATAGACTCTCCGTATGAAGAGCCGACCGACGCCGAGCTCGTGCTCGACACGGAGGTGCTCAGCGAGGAGGAGTGCGTCGACCGGCTCACCGATGCCATTTTCGACTGTCTGGAAGGCGGAGACACACTGTGAACTGGGGCAAATTTCTTCTTTTCATCCTCATCGGCTTTGCCGCGCAGATCATTGATGGCACGCTCGGCATGGCCTACGGCGTGAGCTGCCGGACATTTCTCAAAACCGTGGCGGGGCTTCCTTCCGCGCTCGCAAGCGCGGTCGTCCATGTGGCGGAAGTGCCCACGACGCTCGCGTCCGGGCTCTCCCACATCAAGCTCAAAAACGTGGACAAATCGCTCTTTTTCCATCTCGCCATCCCCGGCGTGATCGGCGGCGTGGCGGGTGCGTGGTTCCTCTCGAGCGCCGGCGACGATCTTGAGCCGTTCATCGACGCTTACCTCATCATCATGGGCTTCGTTATTCTGCGCAAGGCGTTTCTGAAAAACCAGAAGGAGCGCCATATCGGAAAGGGCATTTACCCGCTCGGCCTCGCCGGAGGCTTTCTCGATGCCACCGGCGGCGGAGGCTGGGGCCCGGTCGTAACGTCTACGATGCTCGCCGTCGGCCACGACGTGAAAAAGACGATCGGCACGGTGAACACCGCCGAATTTCTCGTAACGGTCGCGGAGACGACCACGTTCGTCGTACTCATCCGCGATTTCACGTCCTATTGGCAGACGATCCTCGGCCTCATCATCGGCGGGGTGTGCGCAGCTCCTCTCGCGGCGTGGATCTGCAAGAAGATCCCCGTCCGCCCGCTGCTCGCCGTTGTCGGCATTCTCATCATCGCGCTCAATCTCTACAGTCTTCTTCACTATCTGGCTGTATTTTAAAAAGGCGGTATCACCATGACACAGATATCCGCGCAGCAGCGCTTCGCCTCCGTCCGCGCCCGGCTCGGGGAGCTGGGACTTTGGAGCGCCGATGTGCTCGTGATGACCGCGCCCGGCGCCGTATTCAGCGCCGCCGGAGAGCCGGTCGAAGCGGCGCTGTTCTCCGCCGTTTCCGCACCCATGGCGGTTTTGACCGCCGGGCGGTACGCACGCGAATATGCCCGCAGCCCCCGCGCCCTTCGCGCCGAGACCGACGACGCCGCGCAGATGTTCGGCGTGCGCGTGCCGGTGAGAAGAACGCCGCAGCGCGGCGATGCCGCGTGCATCGTTCCAAACCGCGGCTTTGTCGTGACGGCGCGGTTTGAAAACGAGCTCATCGCCGCATGTATCCTGCTCGAAAAGCTGTGCATGACGGCGCTGCTCTCTCGCCGCATCGGGACGCCGAAGCCGCTCTCCGCGCCGCTTTGTCTTATGGAGCACTCGGTCTATACGAAAAAATACTCCCGTCCGTCGCTCGCCGCCGCGCAGGGGGAGGAAGCCGCGCCGGAAGTGCGGGACGTTTCCGATCTCGCGCTGCGCGAGTCGGTCATCGCCTACGGGAAGAAACTCGTGGAAAACCGCCTCATCCAGGCGACCTGGGGCAACGTGTCGGCGCGGATCGATGAGAACCGTTTCCTTATCACGCCGTCCGGCGTGGATTATGACCGCATCCGTCCGGAGGACATTGTGGAGATCCGCATTTCCGACGGCGGCTTTGCCGCCGGGCAGCGCCCTTCGAGCGAGCGGGAGATGCACCGGCTCATCTATGCCGCGCGCGGCGACGTGCGCGCCGTGATCCACACGCACTCCGCGGCGCTGCAAACATTTGCCGCGTGCCGGGAGAGCCTGCGCACGCCGGAGATCGACGCACCCTGCGCCGCCTACGGCGTGAGCGGGTCGAAGAAGCTCGCCGAGAGCGCGTCCGGGGTGCTCCGCTCTCACGATCTCTGCATCATGGCAAACCACGGCTTTACCGCGGTCGGAGCGGATCTTGAAACGGCGCTCTCACGTGCCCTCGCCGCCGAAGAGGCCGCAAAGCGGATACTGGAAGCCTTATAACGCAGCGCATGACAAAACCGCCGAAGGAAAATTCCTTCGGCGGTTTCAGTCTGTCGAAAAAGTCCAGCTGTTGCTGGGCTTTTTCTAATATAGATGGTATAATGAAAAAGGGTGAAGAAAGATGCTGGAACGAGGAAAAAAGGAC
>ERZ808240.1857-NODE-1857-length-24743-cov-3.761706_pt1 | contig 24743 bp, 20 predicted proteins | sample MGYA00521084_ERZ808240 | MGnify/ENA primary metagenome ERZ808240 (study PRJEB31516, sample SAMN03275571) | gut metagenome | biome: mammalia-associated habitat; material: feces | host: Papio cynocephalus | place: Kenya | collected 2012-08-06 ... | reverse complement strand
AGTTTTGGGAACCCCACCGCCACGTGAACCGAATCACATTTAAGTATAGCTAATTTCGTTTAGCTAAAGTTTTGCCTTCAATTATATTTTAACTTTTATTTAGATTAAGAAGTCATAGCCACCAACTCTTTTCCGTTAATAAATTTCAACTTTCCATAGAAGGCAAGCCGAGGCACGATGTCCCAACGCGCAAAACCGACACCGTTACCCGCAAAAACGCAACCAGGCGCACAACCCGAGCCGTAGTAAGCGTCACCACCACCGAGCAGAATTTCACCAGCACCATTTAAGTACCAAGAAGAACCATAATTCAAGGTGTCATTTCTTGAACTCTGCCAGTCAATCGGGAGCATATCACACTTTTCACCAAAAGCCATCTTGGTAATTCCACACCAGTTATTAGCAGCCTTGTTGTTAAAGTAGCCAACACGATAATCTACTCCAGAAGGAGGATTGCCATTTACAACTTTATTATCATCCCAGATATAAATAGTGTTACCTGTATGAATATTTCCAGCGATAAATTGCCATTTCTTTCCCCAGGCTGATTCTTTACCAAACAGAGATACCTCTGAAAAGACTTCGGATGTTCCTGGGGCGGTCACATTAATCTTACCTGTCGAATTGCCAAGCGACAACGTACACCCAGATTTAATTGTATAAGCTACGCCAGCAGCTTCGCCACTTTTTGTACCTCCAATAATACCAGAACCAAGTGTGCCACGAACATTACGATTTTTGCAAAAATCATTTGCAAGTAACCAATCGGCATTCCACATAGTCCAGTTCATCAATCCCCAATCAGAACCATAATTCTGAGCTAAATCCCAGGAAGCCTTCATTGTAATACTGTCTTTTGGCAATGAGTTAGCTACACTCATAAGGCAATTCTTTCCATTTACAGTAGCTTGCGAGCCTAAAAACGCTCCTTCTGCAAACTCATCATACAAGAGCGTAAATCCTTGCATTGGCACAGGACTCTTATATACTCGCCTTACTGTAGATGACACATTAACAACCTTTCCCCAAAGAGCTGGACGGTATGCCATTGTCTGACCGTATGTGCCATCATTCAATGCAGCTGTTCCATCGGCAAAATAAGCACTGTTAGTGTCTGAAAGCTTGGCAGCATAACCATCTTTGTTGACAATAATACGACCACAAAGGTCAAAATATGTTTGGCGTACCTCCAGGTTGCCACCAACTGCTAATACTGTATTGTTATTTCCTTCATCATAGTCAACAAACCAATACATCATATTGCCTCTCAACTCAGCAATGTCATTTGTGTTCTGGTCGATAGCGGCTCCGATAGCGTTCAATTCGGCAGCTGAGAATGTATCGCCAGTTTTCTTATTTAATTTTAATAATCCCATATTCTTTACTTACAACAACGTTAATGGTAGTCTGTACGCAAAGGAATTGTTCTTCTCCTTTACTTCACACATAAATGTAGATAGCTTGTCTATATCCTTGCTTGTCAACTCTATAGCACGAGCTACTGGATTTCTCCAGCTTGTCACTTCTTGTCCAGTTAATTTACTGTATTTCTTCCACTGGAATATGAACTTTTTCTCAACTTCTTCGTCTGGAACGAGCACGTCTCCTCTATATAAATGAGCTTCACATTGTATCGTTCCAGCACCATTCTTCATCTTGTCTCCATTCTTGTTTTCAATTTTCAGAACATATTGATCTGATTGTTTGAAGAATGTAACGAACTCGCTATAAACTGCATCGTTATATTTGATCTCGCATTTGAATGAAGTTTGGTCTTTGATATAATCTGAATATACAGTTAGAGTGTTGGTGCCTTGGCCTGTTACAAAACCATTGTCTTCCAACTCTACATAATTGCCGTCAACCATACAATACCACTTTCTCTTAATACCCAACGTCAACTCATCCGAGCCTAACATAAGTTTGCAAGTGGCGGTCAGCTTATCGAATATCTCGTTCTTAAAGAAATTGCCATCTGGAGTCTCCAATATCATAGTTGGTGTAAGATTTTCGGTCTCTTGCTTTGTCAAACACATGGAAGCAGAAATCTTTACCGACAATAATGTATCTGGATCCTTGACAGTGCAGCTAAATTCTATTTTCAACTGTGCCGAAGCTACCAAATTTTTATTGATAGTCAAGCTGTATGGCGAAGAACTCGAAACAACTCCACTGTATTCTATCGGTGTCTTGCCATTAATTGTCCATACAGGAGACGATACATTCGAGATTTGATTATTTGCATCACCAGAAAAATACAATTCTGGTGTTATAACAACTGGAGACGAAACATAGTCTGGAGAGAAAGTGTGGCTCAAGCGTGAGAAATACTGTGTGTGAGGCTGATTGCACAAAAGATTAAGTTGCATCGACTTCCCATCGTGCAACTTAACAATTGTATATTGACCTCTTCCTACAAGTTTCACAGCCATATCTTACTTACTATAAAGTTCACAAACAAAGGTTGCCTTCTGAGAAATTTCAGAAGCAGCTACGGTTATAGAAGAGCCTGTCTTCTCTCCATTCGTGCCCCACTTGGTATCTTGTGTTCCAGAAGAAGAGAACTTCTTCCACTTAAATGTAAACTTACTATTGGCATCGCTGTCTTCAAAACATTCTCCTGCTTGCCAAATCTTAGCAGTAAGTGTAGTAGAGCCTTGTCCATTCATCAGTTTGTCGCCTGTAGTAGAATACACTTCTACATAGTATGGATCGGACTGGTCAAAGAATGAGAGCACATCAGATACCTTGGTATTGTATGTACCAGAAGAAGCATCAACGTCTGTAATCTCACACTTAAATGACTCAAAATTAAGTACAGCAGACGCTGGAATGGTCAGCTCGTTGGTGGTGTAACCTGTACATCCATACGCTTTCGATGATGTCAAGGCTTCCCACACACCATTCGAGTTCATCTTATACCACTGATACTTTACATCCGTATCATCAATCTTAGAGCCACGCCACATATCACAATGGGCTGTCAAGGTTGATGTCTGGTCATTTTTGAACACATTACCTTTTGGTGTGTAGGCAATGGCACAGATGGTTGCACCAGCGTTTGTGGTCTTGGTAAACTGAATCTCCGCTTTAACAGGTGTCTCAAAAGAAGCGATGTTCGGATCTGTATAGACTGCCGAAATTTGAATACGCAACTGCGATACACTGACCATGTTTTTCTTGATGGTCATGGCGTATGGTGCCGTATCAGATACGGTAGCACCAAAATCTGAAAGATTTGTACTGCCATTGATTGTGTATGTCGGCTTGGTCTTCACCTGCGACATTTGGTCTGCGGTTGTTCCAGACACAAAAAGCTCTGGAGTAATCACGAGATACGGACTTGCCGACCAATCTGGCACAAATCCGTTGTTATCATTATTGAATATCTGTGTAGTAGGTTGACTACTTCTCAAATACATATTGAGGCTTTTCGCATCATTCAAGTCTATGATGGAAATTTGACCTCTTGCAATAATTTCTGCCATTTATTATAAATTGTTTATTCTTACTTTGCAATCAAATTGCGCCATATTCCAGACATCATCCGTTGTTATTTCCAGCGTGCTTCCATAACCTACGTGGGCTAAATTAAATATGGTGTCTGTATCTGGATTGTCACTTGTCTTTATCCAATCAAAATCCTTATCCTGTAACTTATCGGTTATCCACCCCTATACACATGGGCTGTCAACGTTGTTTGGCCAACTCCGTTTTTAAACGTGTTGCCATTTGATGTTCTGATAAGCACAGTATAAGAGTCTTCTCCATTTTTGCGCTTTTGTATAGTAATAGTGGCATAATATTCTACGTAGTTTGCTGTTACAGCACATTTTATTGTTAAAGTTTGTCTATCTTTCCAATATGCTGCGTCTGGGAACACAGTGAATGTTCTACCATTCTCTCCATCAAACTGTACGTATTCACCATCTGTGTCAAGATAAAACCATTTTCTGCCACTTGAATATGACAGAAAATTGGTTTCCACCATCTGTATCGTCAGACTGTCTGGCGAGCAACCGCCTCTATCTACAACAAACACATCCTCGCCTATTAATTTGATTGATTTGGGCTTGATTTCTTCCTTTGCGGTGTCATCAAGATCTTCCCATTTGATTGTGACACCTTGCAAAACGATTTGGTCTTTTGTCCACTTGAACCGACCATTGGCAAAATATCCAGTGCCATCGTTCTTGATAACAAAGGAATCATTCCTGCTTGATATGGAACCGTCTTCATTCAATTTGAGCAATGGGTTCTGTATCGTTCCACCAATACCACCCTTGTTAAACCACGCTCCATAGTCTTCTACGTAAGAAAGCACATCGTCTGTTGGTTGATACTGAGTGGCGTACTTGCCACTTTCGAGTTGTGGAGCTGTCATCATCAACGAGCCAGCCGACATCAACAAACATATCTGCAATGGCACATCTTCCTCAAATGCTTCTTGTATATCCCAGTTTGCCGAATACCTTGTCCACGAATCATTTCCAGGAACCGATACAGTTTTGATTGTATGTCCGTTCTGGGAAATCAACACATCACAATCTGTCTCACTCTTTGCCCAAAATGAAAAACAGTATCGCTTGCCCAACTTACCGAGCATCCAGCTGTTTGTTTGGGCATTGAGTACCATCTCTTTGTCTGATTTATATACTTCTCCTATACCTACTGGAGAATCTGCGGCAACAATCTCCGTAGCTGAATTAAAATCACATGCTATACTATTGATAACTACGTTCTTGTGTATCTTCCCTGCATAAAACGTGCAACCAAACCCATTCTCATCACCTGCCGTCAGTGTTCCAGAGATATTGACTTGCTGGGTGGCATACAGTCTTTGTAAATATGCTCCATAGTTCTCCAACGTACCAAAAACAGGGTCATTTACACCACTCAACTTACCAATACGCAATTTCATGCCGCCAGCAAAATTTGCCACTGATGAAAGAAGAATAATATTCAAGTCTGCAATCTCAATGTTATCACCTTCTTTCAAGGAATCATTCACATTGAGCTTAAATGTTCTTTTGTATCGCCCAGAGTTTTCTACAGTTATCGCATGAAACTGGTACGTCCATTCCATTGTAGCTTCAACATTAAGCGTTCCATCTGTTCGTGTTCCATCTTCATACTCAATAGATGCCACGATATTGTTCATGGCTCTCGATGCTTTTATCTTATACGAGATAAGTACTCTTTCTGGATTCTCAAGATTACGCTCAAAAGTTTGCGACAAGCCTATGAATGTGCTGGCATTTGACTCCACAGAGTTCTTGGTAATAGAGCATACCCTATAATTATCAAGCTCGCTTCGCTTGTATTCGGCAGTTGCGTATGCCCTTCCAAGTACGTTGTATTGTGAAAAGTTGTCTTCCCACGATACATTGTTTACACTGGATGGATAACACAGGCTTTGTTCTACAGCTATGCCATCTATCACATCTATATAAGGCGATTGCTCGTCACTGGATGTAAGATAGATGGCACCGAGTCTATTGGCATCCCAGAGGTTTGTGATTCGCACAAAGTCAAGTATCTCGTTTGTAGCAGGAACATCGCCTTCAAGCAAAGCCCCGATAAACCAATCTCGTTTCTTTTGCTTGATTGTTCCATTATCCACAATGTCCACTGTATCTTGGCCTGTCTCCAACACGCACATAAGGGAGTATATCAAGTTGGGGTGGTCAAAGTATTGTCTTCGCACAATATCTCCCACGTGAAGACCTTGCGTTTTTTTAGAGTCCTCACTAATACTTATTTTGAATTTTCTATATTGATATACTGCCATTATGTTATTTCTTCTACTATGTCTCCGCTACAAGCATCTGATACCCAAAGTGAACCGTTTGTAGCTGATATTTTTTGCACTTCCAGCTCATATACACGCATCTTCTTTCTCACTGTCAGCTCGTCAAAAGTTGCGCATATATTTCCTGTCAGTTTGTTCTTATAAATTTTCCACCCACTTCCTGCAAATCCACTGGAGAATGTAACGGAACCGATGTCATTGACCATATAGGCGTTACCATAATGCTTTACACCATCGCCTAATGCCAGCCAATAAACGCCATCACCGAAGAATAGCTGATTGTTCAAAAGCCTGGTTTTGCTACCTGTAATGCCAATTGACGTTTCTCCTTCCAGTGGCTTGTCAAACACATAGAAGTCTGCACAAGTCGTTATTTTCAAACTGGATGACTTCTTGTTTAACGGTGCATAAAGACTAGTTGAATCTATATACCCAAAGGATGTTGTTTGTTGTATGGTATTTTCTACAGCATCGTCTCCTACCTTTGTCATATAATGGTAGGGTGCCTCGAAATACAACAAGTCTCCGTCACTTCTAAACCCAGGGCCAGCATCGCTCACGAACTTCAGATACTCTCTAAAAATGGTTCCAGAATTGTTGTCCGAGTTCTTGTAAGTCTCTATGAGTGTATTACCGAATCCATGCCCTGCTTTGAATGATTCTGGGAAATGAGCAGAGCCAAACTTGGTTATCAACTCATACTCATTGTCATCATCGTATATGCTCGCTTGCAGACTGATAGAACGTGTTCCATCATCACCAAGGTTCAGTATTTTATTGGATGCTGAGAAAGCGATCACATTCTTATTTTTAACATGGATAATGTAATCACCATCAAACTTGATACCGCCAGAAAGGATATTCAAGTCACCTCTCAATGTAGCCATTTTATCTTCGGATATAGAGAATATACTTTCTCCTTCATATCCAAAATCTACACCATACAATGCTGAAAGCGTTCCTTTGAGTGTCGTATTTCCCCCAACAGCCAAGTCTTTTGCTACAATGGCGTTCTGCATTGTCCAATCGACATCCTCCTTGTTCGAGTTGCCAGAATGATAAAACTCCAGTCCTTTATAACGGATTCCATCTTTCGACAAAGACAGCTCACCAAACGTCATCTCGCCTGTACAGGTTACGTGATCTGCATTCAAGGCTATATTGCAAGCATCCAGGCTAAGAATGTCATTGTTATACGACAGTACATTAGAATCGTTAATAAACAGTCCATTCGCCCCAAGATGAAGCTCGCCATCTATCTTGACTATACTTCTTCTGTCTTCTGGGTTCTCTTCGTTTGTCTGATAAACATCAAAAATAACAACACCATTATCACCAGCAGAAAAGCCATATAGGGTATTCAACTTTCCTGTCATGGAGTCACCAGTTATCTTAACCGCACCCTTTACGCCTTCTCCAGGATCTCCTCCGTCACCAATACTGGACACTACGGCATCGGCAAGCAAATAAGCGGTATTTTGCCTTGTGATGCTTTGGTATTCTTTTACCTCTGCATTAATCTTACTTTCATCTACCGTATATTGCCCTTGCTCATCTACCGTAACATAATCGCTACCTGTCCAGTCTGGCAGTTTTTCATTGGCAGATGCTTCCATGCCAACCTTCAAACGGTTGTACAAAGCATCAAGCGTACTGCCTTTCTTGATATTGGCTATACCTTCGTTTAACTTGACCATTATTCTGCAACTTTTACCGTTTTAGACAGGAAACCAGATGTCGCTGCCTTGTATGAATTAATTTTCGACTGGAGCGACACGAATTGCGCTACATTGGCTGGTGGTTGTGGCCCCATCATGGTTGGTGTAAGCATGGAAGACAATGCGCCAAGCCATTCTATCAAGACTGCTGCCAACTGATTGCCCAGAACACCAGGCTCAGTGGCACTTCCGCTCCCCAAATATACACCCTTGTCATTAATAACAATTTCCTTAGCATTGTACTTAGCAAGTATCTCCTTAGCATCAAGCACAACTTGCGCCTTGTCATGTACGGCTTTTATTTGATCTGCCGTTACCTCAAAGATACTTTTTTCAGCTTCCTTGTCACTCTTAGCAACTTCAGTTTTCGCACTATCCTTTGTATAAGTGGTGTGCGCATGAAGCCCAGTTTTCTCAAGCTCATCCACATCTGGTGAATCCTCAGAATCCTCAAATTCCTTGGTCTCTGTGACACCGATGATGGTTTTGGTGTGCGTATCTATCTGTATGGTGTCTGCATGGGAATACGATACCACATATTCCTTCAATGTGTCTGGGTCTGTTGCTATCACCACATCAGAATTAAGATATGGTATGGTAACAAGTCCATTCTCATTGTTTTGGATGGCAGATAGATACACACCTTCATGCAAACCTACTGGAAGCCCATCGCCCTTGGCTTGTAGGTTTTCTAAGCTATCATTGTATTCTTGCACATCCACAGTTCCATACAACTCATCATCTGGCTCTGTGTGAATTTTTGTAACATATCCAGAAATTCTGGATGTGTTTTTCATCACATTGTTCTTTGGATTGATAAGTTTATGGAAGGCGATTTGTCGTATTGCCTCATATATCGCCTCGTTTGCACTAAGGTCGTTCATTGGTCTCTTACCCATAGCTATTTATCTTCTTTTTCTGGTCTGGCAATACAATAGGGTAGTTTGATGGTTTGTCTATATCCATCCGTGCCAAACTTCGTATTCACCTCTTCTACAAGATAATAGCCATTTTTCTCTGGCTGTCTGACATCCAGTACTTCCACCTTCTCTCCAGATTCCAAGTCATTGTAATCTCCAAAGAGAGTTATTGTTCCTTCGATGCCATTCATATTGTAACCTTCAAAATAAGCCTCAGCTTCTTTTATCAGTCCTTCTTCTGTGATTCCTATCTTACTGGAAGTAAACGGTATCACTGTATATTGACTCAAATCCACATGGTCTTTAGTCTGAGATTTCTTCACAGCACCAAGTTTCATTGCTTTCTTCGAGAGTTTGGTTTCATTCAAAAGTTGGAATTTCTTGTGCTTGGTATCGTTTGGCCCAGTCCATTCTGGATTGAGTCGAATTGTAATGCTGTATTTTATCTCTTTCTGGTTCTTCCCCTTCCCTTCAAACTTAAATCCTTCTGCCGACACTGCCAAATACTTCGGGTCTGTGTGCATCAGTTTCAAATTGTCTGAAGCTACATGATAATCAAACTGGATGATTTTCGGTTCCAGCGATTTATCATTGTTCACGATAGATTCAGCTGTCTTGGTGGAGAAATAGGAACGTCCAACCTTAACGCATGGATTGCCATCCTTATCTGGACGTAAGAAACAATACAGCTTGTACTTCGACCATTCTGTCAACAAATCTGCAACAGTTAAGTCTTCACTCAACTGGATTTTACCTATGTTGATGCTGATATTGGCAGTATCTGGATGCAACTTCAATCCTGTACCTTTCAGCAAATTATATTTGCCACCATCTTTCAAGAAATCGTTCACAGTCGCATTGTTTCCTGTCGTTATCTTGCGACAGTTCTTTCTTTTCAAATTGCTGGCAAGGTTCTCGCATTTCAATTCAATAGGCGTTGACACACTGCACTTCACGATATAACCATCAAACTGAGGAGTCATCTTGTCAAACAGCTCGTCAATATTCTTCTGGCGGTCTTCATCTGTCTCGTATGCGCCTGTCTTGTTCCTATAATAAGTAAGGTATATACGTATGCGCTGTCCAACCTTAAAATCCTTGGGTGTCGCCGTAGATGAACCAGAACGTTTTTCTGTTATCGTACCATCCTGCAACCTATCTGTATATACATTGGTTGTGCCGTCCTCTTCCAAATCGTTCTTAGTCAAGGTTCTCTTGATAATCGTACCACGTGGAAATCTAACGGAAGCTGTCCCTATCAACTTCTTGTAGGATTCCTCTATCTCTATGCTCTCACACTCACGTATAGTCAAGCATTTGTCTGGAGACGGATCGTTCTTGTCTATAACATTCTTGTTAGCTGGTTCCCATACAAGAATCTTACAAGCCAATATGTCAAGACCGTCCTTGTAATGTTTTGGCGTTGAACTTTTCATATCCTATATGACATCTGCGGTTAATGATTCTACTAATTGTGCCGCTTGGTTGGCAGCAGCTGCCTTCACTTGGTCAAGCAACAACTTCGTCCAGCCCTTCTTTTTCTGTTGGGCTATCGTGATATTCTGGGCATTTATCGTATCCGTCACAATATCCACAGCATCGTCTGGTTCCACGGCAACACAAGTAAACTGGTATGGCTGTACATTCTTGAAGCCGTCATCTTGCCCCATCTGAAAATCTTTGATGATAATCTGTGTCACATTGTATTGCTGGAAAAGGATGTTATATACCTTCAGAATACCTTTATATTGCATCAACTTCACAAACTTCGATACATCCTCATACGGATATACATCTGGATAGTTGCTAACAATCTTGCCTGTCACAGTAAAATTAATATCGCCTCCAGATACCAGCTCTTTTCTGGAATAATCACGTCCTTGTACTTTGGTAAGTATCAAATTATTGGAACTCTGGGAGCTTACATTGGCTCCCAAATCACAAAATGCTATATCGCCAGGAACTTCTATCTTGGTGTTCTCAAACACACTCTCCGTATTTCCTGTAGAGTTAGTACTAAGTCCTTTAATTTTATCCCAATATGTCTGTATCTCAAGCGTTTGTGTCTTACCGTCTTCATTCGGAATCCAGATAAGCAAACCTTCATTAGCTGGGTTGCCACGATATTTGAGCACCACGCCCATTTTGTTGCGTGTGTCCTCATCCATCTTGTGACCATTCTCGATGATTTTCTTGATTTCCTTGCCTTGGTTCTTCAAATAAGCTGCCTTTGCCGCCTTTCTGTCAAGACTTCTCAAATAGCTGGGATATAAGTCGTTCACCTTAGCAAATGCTGTCTGCATCAATGTTCGCTTGGCGGCATACACGTACATACTTTTATATCCACGTGGAGAGTAGAACTTCAGCTGTCCGTCTCTCTTCTTGTAATGTCCCAACGACAACAGGGCGTTGGAAGCCAGTTTCAAGCCTCCAACGCCATATTCGTATGTTAAATTTGAAAACAAACTCATTATCCTATCACATTTTCGTTAAAATCTTGAACGACATCAAGCAATGCAGATGCCAAATCTTGTTTAAGATTAGCTACTGCCGCTGCCTTGTGTTCGTTCGTCAAGTCGATTTTATCCACATTCATCAAGTTTCCAATACGCACAATCACCTGTTTTGGTGCCGCTGCATTGCTATTATAGTGATTCTTATACTTTGACTCGTCCGCACCTGTATGAATACGATTCAACGTCTTATTCGTGTTTGGTGTCCAACGCTTTGTTGGGGTTGGTGTTACCGTTTCTGTAGTTTTCTTTGGTGTATATGTATTACCTTTAGCATCATACCACTGAGGCACAGTAAATGGCGCACGTATTTCATACGTATATTGTTTTCCGTCAAAAACCTTCTTGTCACCAATCTTATCACCACCGCCAAATCCTCCAGGAGACAATGAGAATGACGAACCAGATGGAAAAAATCCCTCCCAATAGTTTCTATCCAAGAATCGTGCAAACAATGGCCTGTATCTCTCTGGCATCTCACCAATAAATGTTGCCATATTGGAAAATGCAGAATTAACAGTCCCAAGAAAATCGGATATAGTCATCTCCGAATTGTTCTGTCTCACACGCTTCATCCATTCTGGGGTACCAAAAATACCTGTAGGAGAGCCTATAAGATTCATAGTTCCTGTGATACGAGCGAATACATCTTGAACCTTCATCGGGTCAATTTGCTTACCCTTATCAAAAGCATCAAGAATCTGTGTGTAAGCCAAGAAAGCGTCTTTTAGACTACCTATCATATAGTTTGTTGCATCGGCAGCGGACTGTGAGAAATAGATTTGATGCTCTGTTGGATTCTCAAACGCACTGCCAGCAGCTCCATAATGAAGGGTATTATCAATCTGATTCTGAGGAATATAAAATTGTTGCCAACCTTGATTAATAACCTTATAACGCTCCGCTTGATTTGGCGCAACAGCTATTTGCTGTTGCATCCATTTCAAATAGCTTTGTATTCGCTCGTTGTTTGGGTCTGCACCAATTTTCATTAACTGAAGCTGACGTGCTGTATCATCGTTGATAACACCACCAGCACCCAATTCTAATTGATGACCGAACAAATTCAAATAGTCTATATATTCACCATTGGTACCGTGTATTCTCGTACCAAATTTCCTTGTTATAAGACTATTATATCCACCGCCTACTTTCAAACCAGCCAATGATTCAATTACTGGAGCATATTGCTCTGTTAAACTCTTTCCCCACAATTGTCCCCAGGCGTTTCCTAATCCACCAATCTTACCAAAAGCTTCTTTATAAATTTCGCCATTGGTTGTTTCAAAGAAATTCTTTCCTTTATCTGAACCAGCTTTTGAACCATTTTTCTCAGCCCAATAACGTTTCCAATTATCAGCAGCAGCTCTTACCATTTCATTCTCAGTAGCAATTCGACTACTTGCAGCTATCATATTTGCGGCAAACACATCGCTTTCATTGTTCAATCTCATAGAGAGAGAACCAAGTGTACGAAAACTATTTGCCCACTCTACATTGGCATTATATGCGTCTATTGTAGCGTTTCTTGCACTAATTGTGTAAACTGTCAATGCCGCTAATGCCGCTATGCCAGTGGTTACTAATCCTGCTTGAGTAAACAACAACCATTTACCTACGCTTCCTATAGTTGACCAAATACTTGCACCAGCAACTTTTGACAACACACCTGTTCCTGCGGCTCCAACACCAACCGTTCCAGCCACTTGTGCAGCGGCTCCAGCACCATTAATAAGCCCAATTTGCATGGCAGCATTCTTCCAAGATGCGAGCCTACCCATACCATACATACGAGACAACACATACATCTCTCGAAAAGCCTTAACACCAGAAATAATATTGGACGTGAAACTTGCTATTCCATACAACAATTGACCTTGCAGCAAACTACGAATCATCATAAATCCGCTCCAGATACTCTTGACTGCACTTGCTCCCAAACTAAGCCACATGTGCCACTTTATCCATGTTGCAATAAAATCCTTACTCCAATTTGGCAAAGCATTCCAAACACTCATAATAGCTTTGAACATACTAACCATAGAATCAATTGTCTTCAAGAACAAATCCATCATATCCTTCAAACCTTGCGCAAACTCTGGAGATTTCATCAACTCAATCATTCGCTTCAAGAAGTCTCGTATGGCATCCTGCATCTGCTCAAATCCTTGCATACCGCTCTCTGTAAATGCAGATGTCATTTGATACCAAAGCCCTTGGATGGTGTTCTTCTTCTCGTCTGCCAGATTCTCAGAAAGCCCAATAGACTTATCTCTATTCAATTCCGTTACTTGCTTCACCTTATCGGCATTTTGGATCAACGCTAAAGCACCTGGAGCTGCTGTAACACGGAACATATTATTAATAAGAGACTGGAAGTCACCAGCAGATACAGATTTTCTCTTTTCATTCAACTCCGACAAAATCGTGTTGAAATCACGCATATTACCATTTTCATCCTTCGTCTTGATGCCAAGTGCCTTCCATGCAGCCTTGCCTTTCTTGGTAGGATTCATCATGTTAAGTAACATCATACGCAAGGTTGTACCAGCGTGAGAGCCTTGAATACCAGCATCACCCAATACACCAAGTACTGCCGAAGCATTCTCAAACGACATTCCAGACTGGTGAGCAACTGTACCAGCATACTTGAATGACTCTGCCAAATCCCAAAGTGTAGTGTTTGTCTTGGTAAAGGTCATCGTCAAGACATCGGCTGCATTACTCATACGCTTTGCTGGTATCTCGTAACTGGTCATAATATTGGTAGTCATATCAGCAGTAGAACCCAAATCCGTATCACCAACCAAGGCAAGGTTAGCTATTGGCTTAATGGATTGCTGGATGTCATCTACAGTCATGCCAGCCATAGCCAAGAACTTACCAGCAGATGCCACTTGAGGTGCCGTAAACTTGGTCTCCACACCGACTTGTCTCATTACCTCGTTTGCCTTATCAAACTTGGTGTCAAAATTTGGAGATTTATCGTGCGTGCCAAGAATATTCTTGGTGGTCTGTGTAATATTATCGTATGCCGTAGCTTCCTTAAACACAGAGGTAACTCCAGACATCAAAGAACTCAATCCGTATGCTATACCAATACCCTTGACCATCTCACCAGCCACATTCGTTCCAGTAGTTGCATAAGTTGGGCCAAGGACTTGTCTTACTGAAGGAAACAAAGTTCTATTTACAGGCGTGCCAGCAGATGTTCTGCGCACTGTAGTCGAAGCTTTCTTACCACCTGTAGCGGCTCCACTTGCAGCAGTTGCAGCTCCAGCGGCTGCGGCACTTGCCCCAGCTGTAGCGGTAGATGCTTTTTGGCCGCTTTGACGTGGGCCAGATGCAGATATAGTAATATTACTCATCGCCTTGATTTGCTCTATCTTTGCGATAAGTTTATCAAGCGATTCCATAGCGGTCTTGGTACGAGCCTTCGGATTGATGTATCTCTTGTTGATGTTGTCTATACGACTTTGTGTCTCAGAGATTTTCTTCATAAGGTTCGTCAAGTCTGTCTGGGCAGCTTTCGTGTTTACCTTTTCTCCTGTAAATGTCGTTGAAGCTTTCTTGCCGTTCCCATAAACACCAGCCATAGGTGCTGACATAACCTTCTGTATCTTTCCTTGGCTGATAGCGTTTAAAGCAGTCTTAGCTCTCTCAAGCAAAGCAATAACACGCTCTAACTTTTGTTCAACAGCAGAAGTGTTAATGTCCATTTTGACGTGATTCTTGTTCAAGGAAGCAAAGGCTGAATTTACCTTTCCTATGCTCTTGGCTACTACATCAAATCTCTTTGTCAACGCCTCCATCTGTTGTGTAGCTTCCTGGAATTTTCTGATTGATTCCAATGCAGGATCTGAGTTGACATTTATTTGATAATTAACTGTATAGTCCATGTTGTTATAATTTTCTAAGAATAGCTGACCAACACATACCGAGATTAAAAAAGCCCATTACCAAACATGGTAATGGGCTTAAAAATAAAAAGTAACGCTTATTTACGCTAACATCCCTAAAGCATTCGTGGACTGAGTGATAATCATCTGCTCATGCAGCCACAGGGCATCCTCCGATACTTGTGCGAACTGCTCATCATCCAACTCATCCACATTGATTGCTGGAAAATAATGACGTATGTAAATCAGTCGTTGTCGAAAATACTGACTGTCCTTTACTTTCCAGCGGTCGATAAATTTACCAACTTGCTCTGGCGAAGCTCGATGATTCTGCCAAGCTGAGGCATCGTACCGTAAATAAACAATGAGTCATCCTTCACAAGCTCCTTGTCGCCATCAATGAAGCAGTCCTTGGCGAGCTGACGCATGGCACCAGCCTGGTCTTTCTGGGAGAGCGAGAGGTATGTACTGAAGGCTGTGAACTGAGGCTGCTTGAAGTATGCTACGTAGTATGGTTTCTCGCCAAACTCTTCATCACCAAGTACCAGGATTGGAAACACACGCTTCAACTTAGGGTCAGCGGCACGAAGTTCCTTTACCTTTTCAGCAATCTCTTTCTGGAGTTTCTCATCCTCCATGTAGTTTACATTCTCTTTTACGTCTGTCATAACTTAAATATAATTTTGTTTTTGTTTATGAATAGGGCAGTACTAAGTTGTTGAGTTTGAAAAAGGGAAAGAAATCTTGCGATTCTTTCCCTTCAAAACACATTATATTGAAGTTACAACCACGAACTTGTACCTTCACCTGTGATAATATCAAAAGGATTCAAGTCGTACTCCTTTGTGATATTGGTGTCATCTTGTTTGCTCTCGAAACCGTCCTCGTTGAATACACAACCCTTCAGTGTAACGGTCTCTGCTTGCCAGTCCTCGCCAGCGTATGCGTTTGTGAACGAGATGATGAGGTCAAACTCTCCCAAGTCCATCAACGACCCTGCCAACGCTCGAAGCTGACAAACGGTGTTGTAATCCATTGTGATAGATGCCGTACAAGTCTTATTGCCAAATCCACGGTTCACAGGATCACCACCTCGACCATAGTTCACCTCCATCTTGCGCTTCTTGTTCCACTTGATTTCAGAAATACCCTGCATGATGGTTGAGTCTTCAGAAATATCAAGGGCTGGGATGGAGACACGGATCATTGACCAGCTATAAGCTACGTTGTTAATTGTTGCCATGTGTCAATTTATTTATTTGTGAGGGCAAGACCTTCTACCACATCAATGCGGTTTGCCTCGCCTACAGGAACGATAGAATACTTAATCGTCAGAGCATCAGTTTTAAGGATATTCTGAGTCTTGTCAATTGTAACTGAGTAACCACTGATTTCCTCATTGGTCTGCATGGTCTTCAAGACATCGCCAACAAGGTTCTGAAACATGGTAATCTGTGCGGTTGACAAATAACCTGTGCTTGGGTCAACCTTCAAAGGAGAGTGTACGTAAGGCAAGAGCACCTGGCGCACCAATCGTCTTGACTTGTTGATGGTTCGATTACGTGCAATTGTACGGTAGTCACCACTTGTACAGGTCTGGTTGCCACTGAAATAAACTCCGCTCTCGATGCCAGAATACTTGCAGAGGAACACATAACCCTTATCCACAAGCGCATCAACCTGGGTGCTGTTCAAGGAAGAATACTTTAAGGTACTTGTCAAATTACCACCAGAATCCAACGTTGAGTTACCAAACCCCATCTCAATGTCTGGGAAGTAACCAATAAGATTGAACTTGTTGACCCATGCGATAGACTCTTCCACAGAAGCTTCTGCAAGACAACCCAATGCCGCTCCGATTGTGCCAACTGGCGTAAGATTGGTCTTGTTGGCAACTTGCATCTTGGTTACGTCTGTGTCAAGACCTTGACCAAGCAACACAGTTACGTAACGCTCGCTACCCAAACAGGTTGGAATCTTGTTCAAGTCAATGAGCTTTGTGTTCTCAGACGTTCCTTCCACAGCTGTAGGGTTTGCACTGAGTACGATGGAAAGTGGAGCTTTGTCACTGGCGAGTGCCTTGGCTTTGTTGTCCAAGTCCTTCACAAGATTCAAGGTGTAAGAATTTGCTTTCGGGTCTGTCTGCTTCCAAAGAGCTTGGTCTGTCCAGACTCCAAGCTGACTAATCATACCGTGTGCGGCACGCTGCATCTGTGTGACGGCATCCCAGTTGTCAGTACAGTCTGCGAACATGACGAACAAGCGACCAGTATCGCCCTGGATGTCGAAGAAGTGCTTGATATGGTAATAAGGAATACCATACAGCAAATCCTTGTTCTCATCGCCAGCATACTTCACGATGCCGAGTTCCGCAAGGTCATCCATAGAGTTGATTTCTATGACGTTACCCTGCAACTTGTCCTTGTGATTCAGACCACCGCCCTTTGTGTAAAAGGCTGCTTGCTTTGAAATATCAAAAAGCAAACCTGTGACTTTCTCAGTTGAGGTTGTTGAGCTGGTTCCGATATTACCATCGGTATCGCTCATAAAAACACCACCTAAAGGCATATTTCGATTATTTTATTTGTTGTAATATGGATTTTGGTAAAGAATAGCACCTTCTACAAGTGATAGTTGACTGTCCTTGGTATATACACCGCCTACGGCATCTACGTACAACTCATCGTATTGTGGAAATTTCTTCAAGACTGCATCCACTGCCTCAGAGACTTCTGGGGTCTTGGATTTTGTACTTCGCTTTCCAGTCTTGCCAGTTGACTTTTCTTCTTGTGAAGGCTGCTCATCAGTTACGTTTTGTGGGGTTGCTGGTGTCTCTACCGCATCGGCAAGATTTTCAGAGACTTCTGGGGTCTTGGTCTGTGCCTCTTCACCAACAACATTCTCTTCTACACCATCTACAGGTGTCTCTTCGTTCTTTCTTTTCATAACGTGTTTTTACGATAAAAGGGAATGGAGTTTGTTGCTCCACTCCCTTCCTACAATGTTCTATGAAGTATATGGTTACTCAGATGCCTTGTAAGCTGTCCAACAAGTGATTTCCTTCGGACGCACGATGTTGACATCCATCTTCATGCGCATCTGGAAGAAATACATCTCTGAGTTGTTCTGCAAGCGGTCAACCTTAACCACCTCTGAGTCGTTGGCATAGTCAACACCCATCCAAAGGTTTGAGTCCATGCCTGTTGAGAATACACCCAAGACGATAGTATACTCTGGAACGCCTACAATAGGAACAATGCGCTTGCCCTTGAAGCGATACTCGTTAATCTTGGTGTTGTCGGCATACTTCACCTGCTTGTCTGTAAGATACTGATCGTACAAATCCCAAACATCCCAGCCTGTCACGAACACAAGATTTGCGTTCTTGCGAACTGTCTTCGGACACTTGCGCCACATAGCACGGAATGCAGACTCTACTTGCTCACCAGTGGTAAGCTCTGTATTGCCAGCCATAACCACCTGGCCACCAGCCTTATCCTCTTCTCTTGCATTGGTCTTGGTATTGTCAATGATACGCTTGATGGCACCATCGAAATACTTCATATCACCACCAGCATTGGCACCACCAATGTCTGTACAACCAGAAGGAACTGTAATACCAGCTGCTGACTTACCGCCATTAGCTGAACACCAGATTGCCTCACCGATATACTCATTCTTCTTCTCAATCAAAAGGCGAAGCATAGTTGCCTGGAGCTTTGGATCAAGGTCACGGAACACAAGATTGCCGTTTGGCTGTGCGAACTTCCAGTATTTCTCGTAATCACGTGGATTAAACTCAAGATATACCATGAAGTCCTTTGGCTCAAGGTATCGCTCGTTAAATGTATATTGGTTCAAGCCTCCTTCTGTGCCAGCACCAGCACCTTGTGTGGTTGGTGTAGGAACGTTGTCCTGGATAATCTTGCCCAACTGAACGGAAGGAATCGCATACTTGTACTGGATGCCAGACTTGATGTGAATCAAACCTTCCTTGTAAGTGTCATTGCCTTGCGCTGTATAGGTGAGCAAGTCCTCAAGAACCTCACCAGAGTATGTGTTTTGCGCAAAATTTACTGAACTTGGCATATATTATTTCTTTTGTTTTTAGTCAAGTGAATTGAACTTAAAGTCTGAGTCAATGCGTGCCTCAATCTCTTTTTGCAGCTGTTTCTCTGCCTCAGTCAAGTTATCCTTGGCAGCGTCAATGTTAGCTGGATCATTTGCAATTTGTTCTGAAAGCTTCTCACGACCTGTAATGGAATCGAGGGTTGCCTTTACGGTCTCAAGGTTGGTGTGAGCCATCTGAACCCACTGTTCCTTTGACTCTGCGCTAATCTTGCCAGCATTGACAGCGGCATCGACCATCGCCTCAATTTCTGCATCCTTGGCTGCATTCTCTGCATCTTGGTATGCCTTCAAAGAATTTTTGACATTCGCCAACTCATTCTTTACGTTTTCGAGTTCTGAATCAACGCCAGCCTTCTCAATCTTCAACTTGTCGTAAGAAGACTGTACTGCTTCCAGCTGTGTCTTGGCATTCTGGAGGGCTGTGAGTTGATTTACAACATCAGCAACCTCTGAATCCTTCGACATTCCAAGCTGTGCGCAAACAGAACCGAAAGCAAATACATCTTGCTCTTTATTCATCTTCTGAGAATTTTGATTTTTGTTCTGATTTTGATTAGGAATAGAATCGTTATTTTCTTGTGGTTTGATGTCTCCAGCCTCAGCACTTACATCTGCCATCACTTTTTGGATGTCGGTGGCATCTGTTATGTCCTTCAACTGGTCTTTTACCTTACTGCAAATCTGCTTGGATGTCTTCAGCACATTCTCAGCTGGAATGATTCCAGCTTCAACAGCTTGCTTGGCATCAAAATAGGTTCCGTCACACCCTTCATCACCTTCCATAATGGATTGCACTTTCTCTTTCGACAATCCAAAACGCTTTCGATAGATGGTTTCTATCTGCTTTCTGAAGGCATCGACTGTTTGCTGGGTGTCTGCGTCTATATCTTTGTTCTTGCCACTTCGCATGAATGGGTTGTGAATCATCAACACAGAATAGTCTCGCATAAACGACTTGCCACCAGCAGCCCACAATACGGAAGCCATCGAAGCAGCGATACCGTCAATGACAGTTTCTACTGGTATCTTGCTGTTTAGCATGATGCTAAATGTACTCATGCCGTACAGCACGCTTCCACCTTCACTGTTGATACATACAATAATCTTAGAAGGCTTCACGTAGTCATGCAACCAAAGAAACTCTTCATTGAATTGGCGTGTGCTGCAATCATCTATTCTGCCATAGAAGCGCATAATGGCTGGTTCTGCCTCGTGCGCTTCTCCTACGACATATTTTAATTCTTCGCTATTCATATTCAAGTTTTTCCAAAGAATAGGTGTTTGATATTTTAGATAGTTGTGTTACCATTCTGAATCACTATCCGTTTCATCAGTTTTACCGCCTCCAGATTCATCTGTATTACCTCCATTTTTGTCATCTGTATCTACATCTACTCGTGGCTCGAAATGTGCCACATCTTCAAAGGTTGGTTCATTGTGGTCTCCATGATGGTCTTGGTCATGTTCTGGTGCATCAGAGTGATTGGTGAATGGAGGCACAACGATGTATCGCTCCACCCAATTTCTATACTGAAAAGATGAGGAGGTTCTAAACCATATCTCATAATCTATCCAATATGGCTGCAATCCATTGTCCAACGATTCTGGCATATCAAAATAAGTGAGATTGCATCGCTCGTTCAAGGCTGGCTCTACATCCTTGGCATCTTGTATGGCATCATTGATACGCTGGAATACATCGAATCCTTCACATTCCACATCATCATCACTATTGTTCAAGTTGTTCAACACAAAACGTATTCTCATAGTAGCACGTCCTTCCCCTATTCGTTGCTGCGCCACCAAGAAACGGACATTGACAAAACGCACAAAGGCTGCTGGGAAGGCTACTGCATATTCCGTGTTCCCATTAGAACGTATGATACGCTCAAACTGACCATTGTCTATCTTTACGGTCTTGAACAACCGTTCGGAAGCATTATCTGCTGGGTCAATACGAAGTGATTCCAACACTCTCCTTACTGCCTTATATACATTAGAAATAGGATTGTCTTCCGTTTCTTCTATCGTTGTATTATTATCAGAAGGTGGAGCAGGAACGTCCGATGTCTTATCCTTACTTGGATTTTTGTGCTTATCCACTATCATGGTAGGCTGCACAAATGAGTTTTTTACTTGTTCATCGTTCATTTATCGGGAATCCATCAAAAATACGAATACTATATGAATCAAATTTGTCATTCAATACGGTAGAGTAACCTATAAACTGGCGTTGAATGCTTCTTACACCTGTCCGTCCGTAAGTATGCGTGCCGCTTGGATCATTGTGAACAGCAGCATAACAGAAATTTCTTCCGTATTGTCGCTTACTGTGCTTGAAAGCAAGTGGATCTGTATAGATACTCACGCCTCTCTGACGGCCAGTACCCTTGAAATGCTTCCAGACAATAGAGTTCTTCAAATTACCTGTCTCTTCCAATAATGGGTGTGGTTTCTTGTCTCTTCGACTTTGCCAGGCAAACGAACTGGTGGAATTAAATCTCCTTAGATAGAATGACTGCTTGAACACTTGCTTGGCGGCATCGCCCATGATGGTCTCAAAGTTAAACACATTGACCTCAAACTTATTGGGTAATGTCGCCCACTGCATCATCAACTGCTTGGGTGTTATTGTTTTTCCAGCCATTTTTCCTTAATTGATTTGGTAATAGTTTTCAAACGTCTCTTATAGCCTTTCGGTATCTGAAAATATGGGTGTTGGGAACCAAATATTTTACCACCTTTGCAAACACTGTCCGCAAATATCGGATTAATGAAATCGGGCTTATCAACTATCTTGGCTTCCACATCAGCTACTTTTGACTTGTCAAGAACATTGTCGCTTTCTTCTATCAAAAAACAGCGGCATCCATAGTCAATAGGTGGTATAAGCCAAGCTGGGAACGATGCCTTTGGATAGGATGTGCCCTCCAACGCAAGGTGCCAAGGACGTACTCGCTCATCTCCTTGCGTCATATATGTCAACAACGCTGTCTCACTGTATTTTACCCACCCTGCGGCTATACACATAGCATAGTTCACATCGTCATTCTCTACATTTGCGTATGTGCGATTATACAAATAAAATATGTCTTCACAATTATCTTCGTTTTCTTCGTCATCCGCATTGTATGATTTGGAAACTTTATATGCCATCTGAAACTCTTCAGCTACGGCAAAATCTACAATATTGTCTATTGCTGCCAATAATACTTTGCGTTTCTCTTTGTCTTGGGAAGTTAAGCCTTCATTCTTGCTGCGAACCAAATCCATTGCATCTTCCAAACTAAGGTTAAAGCCTTGCACTGCGTGATTTATCATAAACTCTACTCGCAATTCCATAATGGCTTCCAGTAACTCCCATCGGTCTGTCTCGTTCTGGTATTTATCCAAGAATTTCTTGAATATAGCAAAGATAGCATTATATTCTGCCTTATCATCGGCATCTTTTTCATCGGAAGAGGAAACGCTATCGACTATTCCCCTTCCTCGAAAAAATTTTCTACATTCTTGTTGTTCTTGGATTCACCTCGCCTGTGTCCGTATCGTCTGTAATATTCTTCGTCGGACATAATATGTCGGTCTCGTGAACTTCCTCCTGTACCGCTTGGCTCTGGAGATCCATCCCCACCAAAACCATTTTTATTATTAAACTGCTGACCAACAACAATACCAAACTCTTTTTCTATCTCATCGGCAGAAACTTCATATTTGTTCGTCAAGAAATCATACAAAGAGATTTTGTCCTTGTTGTTCATCTCTACACGGTTAGAATACTTGAACTCCAAACCTGCTGGGATATATCCCATGGCAACAAGTCTTGGAAGTATCTCTTCATTCATAACGTTTTCTATGAAATCACGATACGCCTCTACTCGCTCACGAAAAATATCTTGATGGGCAGAAGTGGAGCCTACGTATGACTGGGTTTCTCCAGACATTGTTTCTGAGCCAACAATAAGGTTGGAGACTTCCTTGTTCACAAAGTCTATCAGACTTGTATAGATATGTTCAGAGTTCGACATCGTGAACGTTTTGACATCCACCGAGTCATTTAGTCCTGTAACGATAATCTTGTTTTGGGCAGCGTTCGCTATATTCTGGGCAAGCCTCTGACGGTCTTGCGTACTCTCAGAGTCTGTCTTTCCATGAATAATCGGCTGTCCGTATGTATGAGAGAAGTTCACATAGTTAGCTACCGTGAACTTCTTAGCAAGTATCAATGGAGTTGTTGCAGAAAACAAACCCAAATCCCCTGTGTTAATAAGCACATAATTGGTCTTATATGCAGGGGTGTTCAAATCCCAGCCTGGAGACCATTGCCCTTGGCGTAACACGACACGTTCTTGATTTGCCAACACATTCCTACGCTCCACAATATTGACTTCAGCTAACTTGCCTGTTCGTGGATTGATGTCTGGCATAATTTCCAACAAGGTGTAGCCATACCACTTGGCCTCTACAATGCCCTGTATGATTTTCGTAAACTGGGAGCCTTGTATTTTTCGAGTTGCTTCCACATCTTTTATATACTTGCCTCGATCATTCTGTCTGGCGAGCATATATCTCTCACCTATGATTTGTGATTTAACGGTTTCAAGCACACCATGCAAATGAGCGTCTTGCTGAACACAGGCTTCATACAAGTCCATCAATGGGCCACGGTCATCCAAGACAACGCCTCTGGAAACGTTTGATTGTACCGTTTTATATCGGCAATGGCGGTCAATCTCACGGACGTATTCTTGAATTGTCTTTTTGCTCGTTCTGAAAATGCTCTCAAGGTATGTACCATGAAACGTTGCTTCGGTACCAATCTTTTCCATATTATTGAGTTTTCCAAAGAATAGCTTTAGTATGTTTTCATTGTTGCTCCATATTTTTAGATATAAGGTATTTTCATTTTAATATTTCAAATTTCAAAGTAATAGAAATATTTTCTAAGAACACTTATTTATAATACGTTACACGTTAAATATATGTTAATTTGATTTTTTTATTTTGTCATTTATGATATTATATATATCTTTGCACCGACAAATAATTGTTTAATTTAAAATTTAAAGTAAAATGGGTAAAGATTCAGAATTTTACAGAATCAAAATGACCTACCAAGGAGAGAAAGAGGATGGCGGACTCGATACCATCAAATCTGAAGACTTGGTTATGGCGGTTAATTACACAGATGCAGAAAAGATTGCATTCAAGTTGATGGAGGACAAGGCTATTGACGATATGGAGTCTGTCAAGTACGAAATCATCAAGACCAAGATTACGGATGTCATCTACAACGACACTTTCGTAACTGACGTGAATCTGATTGGTGGCCTGTTCATGTATTACTTCGAGGAAGGGGAATCTACAGAGGTTGGTCTTTATTCCGTACAGGTTATCTACATCGAACTGAAAGAGAATGGCAAGGAAAAGCGTAGCACAGAAACACTCTACATTCCAGCTACAACCCCACAGGAAGCGGCTTCGCTCATCAATTCATACCTCAAGGATGTTGGCGAAACTCGCAACTGGATTATCCGCAACGTCAAGTTCGACAAGGCTCAGACAGTTCTTGTATCGAAAGAAAAGCATCAAAAGGACGTAGCTTGATGAAATCCCTTATGGGAACTGGGAAGGTGGTACAGACCATCTGTAGCGAAGTTTCTATCCCAGAGTTCCCAAAACTCCTTTTTGGAACGCATATTGATGGTAGCAGATTCTTTGATGCTACTGAATATCTTTTATCTAAAGACCCT